>ERZ841120.90-NODE-90-length-87269-cov-145.149219_pt1 | contig 87269 bp, 80 predicted proteins | sample MGYA00519572_ERZ841120 | MGnify/ENA primary metagenome ERZ841120 (study PRJEB31850, sample SAMEA3708890) | human gut metagenome | biome: human gut; feature: human-associated habitat; material: faeces | place: China | collected 2014 ...
ATGCGGACCTCCAGTCCCGGACCACCCCGTGGTCCAACTTCGAGTCCGCACCCCCGAACGTACTTCGACCATGGAAAAACGCGCAATTAATTGCCGAGATGCAGCAGTTCTGCCCATGGAGGCGCGTTTGATAAGGGGCTCTCGATAATGGCAATCCTCTCCGCTGGTCCGGGTGGTCCGTCGGGTCCGGGCGGCCCGCTGGTCCGGGCGGCCCGCGGGCCCGCGGGTCCGTCTGGAATACCGGAAGCAGCGTTACCGCAAGGATTACGCACGAAATTGCCCTTCCGGCGCGGAATTGACGCCGGAGGGCACGTTATCGCAGCTACTTCGTACGAAAGCGCCCCTCGGGCGAGAATTTCTCGCCCGAGCGTGAGGTTTCGACAGCATTCCGTACGACACCTTCGCTCAGGCGGCATTTTCTCGCCGAAGGGCGCATTTCTGCAGCTAGCACCTATGCGCGCTCCTCGGGGTAGACCACGCCCCACTCGCGGCGCAGGCGGGTCATGATCTGCATGACGTCAGCGGCATAGTCGATGAGGCCCGCCGCACGGGCGTCGCCCGCAACCGCATGCTCGAGGTCGGCAATCTCGTAGCAGAGCGCATAGCCCGAGCGACCTGCGCGAACCTCCTCGCGGCGCCCGTCCTCCGTCCACACGATGGTCGCGACATCGGCGCGAGGATAGTCCATGACCTCAACATAGCAGCGGTCAAAGCTCAGGACCGCGCGCTTGGGCTGCTTGGAGTGGAGCGTGAGCGAAAGGACGCCCATCTGCCCCTCCTTGTTCCGGCACACAATGCCCGAGGTCTGGTCCACGCCCGTCGACGCCAGGTTGGCGAGAGAAACGACTTCCGTGGGCTGACTTGCCATGAAGAGCCTCATGAGCGAGAGTGCGTAGACGCCAATGTCGAGCATCGCGCCGCCCGCCAGCTTGGGGTTGTAGAAGCGGTTGGTGAGGTCGCCGTACTCCTTGTAGCTGCCAAAGTTGAGCTGCGCCAGGTTCATGGCACCAAACTCGCCCGCGTTGGCACGGCGGAGAAGCTCCTGGTAGAGCGGCATGTGCAGGATGGTCGTGGCATCCATGAGCACCACGTTGTTCTCGCGTGCAAGCGCACGGGCCTCGTCGAGCTCCTCGGAGTTGAGCGTGATGGACTTCTCGCAGAGGACGTGCTTGCCCGCCGCGAGGGCGCCGCGCAGGTAGCGGATGTGCGTGTTGTGCGGTGTGGTGATGTAGATGGCGTCCACGCCGGGGTCCTGGTAGAGCTCCTCGGCCGAGTTGTACACGCGCTCCACGCCGTAGCGCTCGGCAAAGGTCTCGGCCTTCTCGCGTGTGCGGTTGGCAACGCTGCGGAGATGGCGGCCGGAGAGGGCAAGCGAGGTCGCCATCTGGTTGGCAATCACGCCGCAACCGATGACCGCCCAGGAGAGCTGCGGCGCCGTGTAGATGTCTGTGGGGAAGGGCTCGCCTGTGACCTCGGCAAACGCTGCCTTTGCGGCGGCCGCCGCATCGAGCGGGGCCACATTGCCAGAGCCGTTGTTCTCAGCCATGTGCTTCTCCTTTTGGTTGTTGCCGGAATGTCAGTACCTAAGCCTCGATGGCCGCCTTGAACCAGCTGGTGATGCTCGTGGGATGCGTGATCGCGGTGCCCGAGACCACAGCCCACGCACCAGCGTCAATGGCCGCGCGCGCGTCCGCCGGGGTGTGGACGTGGCCCTCGCAGATCACGGGGAAGCCGGGGAACTCCTTGGCGGCCTCGGCGAGAAGGGCGATGTCGGGACCGTCGTCCAGCGTGGTGTCGATTGCGGGCTTGTTGTGCGAGAGCGTGGTGGACACGATGTCGCAGCCGCACGCGACGCCGCGACGGATATCCTCGATAGTCATGCAGTCGGCCATGACGATGGTCTCGCACTGGGCGCGCAGGTCGCGGACGGTCTCCTCGAAGGTGCGGCCGTCGGGGCGCGGGCGATTGGTGGCGTCGATGGCCACCACGTCGGCGCCGGCGTTCACGCAGGCCACGGCATGGCGCAGCGTGGGCGTGATGTAGACGCCGTCGTGGCCCTCCTTCCAGAGGCCGATGACGGGAATCTCAACGCGGCCCTTGATGGCGGCAATGTCCGAGAGGCCCTGGCAGCGAATCGCTGCGGCACCGCCCAGCTCGCAGGCGCGGGCGATCTGGGCCATGGTCTCCGGGTGCCGCATGGGTTCTCCGGGATACGCCTGGACGCTCACGATGAGCTTACCCTTGAGGGATTGGACGAGCGGATTGACAGCCATGGATGCTCCTCTCCGTGCGGCCCCCACGGTCGCGCCATTTTGGACTAGAGACTAGGCTAGCCGATGCTGAGCGCAACTGGCCCGCGAGATTCGGAGCTGGACGCTTTTGCATGCTCATATCACGCACAGCGAACCCGCGCGATATCCCGCACTGTCTCATCGGGCTCTCGCCCACCACCCACCGGAGCGCAGCCTCAGTAGAGCAGGCTTTGTCCTATTCTCAGCATCAAGCCATAAGGGAGACATGATGAGAACATATGCCATCCTTGCACGAAGAGGTAAGCTTATCTGGTGCATCTGGTCGGGATTTATTGCCGCGCTACCGCCCCGCCAACCACTGTTTACGCTCAGCCTCGCCTGCGCCGCCTTGCTCGTCGGACGCACGCTCGGAGCTGCCGACAAGGTCTCTTCCGAGAAGTGTCGGCGGTTCATGGCTGTTGCAGGAGCCATAGGCGCAATTCCCATCTTCGCGCTAGAGATATTGATTGTTGAAGCCAACGCTCTCGTAGACTTTGCTGCAGCCGAGGTCGCAGCTACCGCATTCGCTCTTGTTGGGTGGATATGCCTCGCCCTTGAGTTTGCGCATCCGGAACCCAATGATGACGCAGCTCTCCAGTCTGTAGTAATCCTCGGAATTACTTTTGTTGTGCCGCTTGTTCTGGGTCTCTCGTTTCCGGCAATCGGCCCATGGTTTCCTGTCTTCTCGGCATGCCTCGGTGCCACGGCATCTCTCGTAGCGCAACTCCTCACTCGTCTATCTTCCGGAACAGACGAACGGACGCTCTTCTCACTTGTCGCCGGACTCGTATTCTCGGCATCACTCTATGACACCCTATCGGGTTGCCCACATCTCGCTCTTGTTCTAACGGGGATGCATCTCTTTGCTGTTACCGTCGTTATTTTATACCTTATCCGTCATGCGTCCCCCAGGCACACGACCGCCACCGAAGAGTCGACAAATCCCAGGCAAAAAGTCCGTGAGAGCACCCGCATCGAGCGGCTTCTCTCCTCCCATGCACTCCGTCCACTCAGTGGTCGAGAGGCCGAGGTTCTTATCAGTACCGCACTTGGAAAGCCGCGCCGCATCATCGCACAAGAGCTCGGCATCTCAGAGTCAACTGTCAATACCAATCGCTCTCGAGGATATGAGAAATTGGGAATACGCTCCAAGAAAGAACTCTGCCTTCTCATCTCTTCTGCACAGCAGAGCAATGATGTCAAATCTGATAACGCAAGCGAAAACTCAACATCAGTCAACCGTAGATTTGCATTCTTGCACAAGCATTGGAGCACCCTTGCCTGTATGGGGTTCTGCCTTGCATATACCTTGTGTCCATTCGATGCGAACAGTCAACTTGTGACGGCACACTTCTTTGGACTCGCTCTCATCTGTGGTGCTCTCATCGGTTTTCTCTGCCATCCAGATTCAGGAGGAGAGGAGGCCCTTCGACAACGGCTTTGCGTTTCCCCTTCTTGGGAAAAAAGCCTCCTCGCGGCTACCGGAACGACACTCTCCGCAGTGCTTCTGGTGGCGTCTTGGCCACTTCTGTGGCTCTTTCGCATCCTTTCACTGTTAGTTCTTTTCGCAACCATTTTGCTCATTGGTACGAACGTAGCTCTATCAGGAGCTGAAATCTCGTGGACGCATCGCACCAGGCATCTCCTGCAAACGGGCATACAGGAACTATTTTGTCGCTCTCGCGAACTCGCGGCACTCGTGGGATTCTGTTTCCTTCTTCAGGGACCCATTAACTCCCTACTCACATCTCATCCCGATGTGTCGTACGTGCTGTGTGCACTTCTTCTTGTTGCCGGGGCCATGGTATTTGGAAAGATCTCCCCAACAACATCCCCCTACGGAAACTCTCCGAAGGACGCGGACGTGGTGCTCAAGCACCTCCGCAGTTACGGGCTCAACGAGCTCCAGACACAAATTGCCCTCCTCATCGCTCGGGGTGACAGCGAGGGTGAAATCTGTGATCAGCTTCATATAGCACGAGGAACCGTAAAGTCATACCGGAGTCGCATTTATGTCACCCTTGGCATTCACAGCGCAGCTGAATTGCAAAAGGTAATAACCTCGCTCTTGAGTTGACACGAATTTACGAATCCCATCCTCTTGGACGACAGACGCAAACCCCTAACCCTGAAATCATCTTCCTAGTCAGTCCAATATCAAGTACGGAGGCGAGAGGAAGAGATAGATGGAACAGTACAAGCACCTCTGTCGACTAAAGCGTCTCAGAAGTATCTCGGATCGATACAGCGAGAACGTTCCCTATCTAAGAGGAGTTTGAGATGTACAAGAAGATGATTGCCGTTTTACCAGTCCTCGTTGTTCTTCTCGCTATCAGTGGTTTTCACACGCCTGCAGTTGCGTCAGAGCCCCCCGTGAGAGATGTCCCCTCTGAAGAGGAGTTCGCGCCGTATTGGGAAGAGGCTGCACGTATGCCGATAATGTCCGATAAGGGACCAATGAGGCGCTTGGGAACCTACCCCACTCGCAAGGGAGTGATCCTTGTCACCGGGGATAAGTTTAAGTGGATTCCTTCTGGACATGCAGCTATCGTCTACTCTTCCCTATGGGTTTGTAGAGTCCACAGACCAAGGAGTCGTTCTTGGGTCAAATAACTGGGCATCCTCAAAGGAGGTCGTGTACGGTCTAAACGTGAACGAGACGACCACGGCACAAGACGCAGCAGCGGCCAACTGGTGTTATTCGCAGATTGGAAAGCCATACAACTACAATTTCTTCGACAGGGATACGCGTAACTCTTTCTATTGTTCTCAGCTTGTGTGGGCTGCCTACAAAGACCTCTATGGAATTGACCTCGACACATCTGCCTGGGGCAATGCGGTCTACCCGACAGAACTTGTTATGTCTTCGCATACGTCGACTATTTACTCTCAAGTATAGTCTGGCTTCACGGTGCGCCCCGTTTATTCCATGGGGTGCACCTCCTTCACCCCTGACTGGAGGCGCACATGAAAAGGCGCGCTGCCCTGCTGACGGCATTTCTCGCATGCGCTGTCGCAGCACTCTCCATTGCTTGGCTGACCAGAAGAAATGTCTCTCCTGCCCCCACGGAGCAGGCTTCCTTTGGCGTGATTGAGACACGGCAGTTCCAGGCGCGGAGCCGAATCATTCTCTATGACAGCGAGCTCAACGAACTCGGCGGCCTGCCGCTTGACTATGCCACGCTCGGGTGTGACTGGAACCTCTCCCCCGTCTATGACGGCACGCTTTATGTTATCCCCCAAGGCTACACAACCAAGCGCGACGAGAAGACGGTGCTCGGCGTGGACCTTGATGACCTTTCCGTAACCCGCTACAGCGTCGATCAGATAAACCTCTATGGAGTCTGCGCAGATGATGACTACATCTTTACCTGCAGCAACCTCAACAACGTCTCGCACATATGCCGCATAGACCGGCAAACGGGCGATGTCACTGACATTGGGGAGACGGACACCTACATCGAGTCCCTCTGCCTTTACGACGGGAAGCTGTATGCCTTCTCAGCGGGAAGTCCCCTCTCGCCCGACGCGCCAGACGAGTCCACATCGTGGATCAGCATCTATGACCGAGACCTCAATCTGATAGACACCGTAACCACGACTAAGCTTGGATCCGGTCGTTATCGGCCCGTTGCCGCAGGCAACCTGCTCATCTTTGCGAATTGGGAAGACGCCTCGAGGCAAGTCCCATCGACGCAGCTCGGCATCTACCACACCGATACGGCCGTGCTCGAATCGAAGGAATTCGATACGGCCGTGCTCGATGCCCTCCCCTGGAATGGCTGCGTGCTTCTCCTCTTTGGAGACATTCATAGTGAGAGCCCGACCACAGCCGCGCTCTACGACCCCTCAACGTGGGAACCGCTCTCGGAAGAGCACAACCTTACCTGCGCCGTCATGCAGAGCTGCATCTCTGGCGATACGCTCTATGTTGTGGGCGCCAATCGCGAGCTCCTCTCGTTTGACCTGACAGACAGTCTGTCGCCACTCGGTCGCTCCACCGTGAGCCACATCGACGAAAACTTTAGCTACATCTCCGGAATGTTTGCGGTCCCCGACTAACGCGCCTTCTCCGCCACCGTCTGGGCCTCCTCGTCCCAGGCACGGAGGGCGTCGTAGACCGCCTGCGCCACCTCGGCGGGCACACCCGGGACCTGGGCGATGTCCTCCACGCTCGCAGCACGCAGGCGCTTGAGCGAGCCAAAGCGGCGCATGATGGCCCGCTTGCGCTTGGGGCCCACGCCCGGCACGTCGTCGAGCACCGAGACGGTCATGGCCTTGTCGCGCAGCTCGCGGTGGAAGGTGATGGCAAAGCGGTGCGACTCGTCGCGCACCTGCTTGATGAGGTAGAGCGACGCCGAGCCCGAGGGCAGCACCACGGGTGTCTCGTCCCAGGGGACAAAGACCTCCTCGTCCGACTTGGCAAGGCCGCACACCGGAATGTCGAGCCCCAGCGAGGAGAGCTGCTCCATGGCAGCCGTGAGCTGGGGCTTGCCGCCGTCGACCACCAGCAGATCCGGGCGCGATCCAAAGCGCTCGTCGGCCATGCGCTCGGGCGCGTAGCGCCGGGCGAGAACCTCTGACATGCTCACGAAGTCGTTCGCCTCGGTGAGCGGCGTCTGGATCTTGAAGCGCCGGTACTGGGACTTGTCGGGACGGCCGTTGGTAAAGACGACCATGGAGGCAACCGTGAAGTGGCCGTGGAGGGTCGAGATGTCGAAGCACTCGATGCGCATGGGCGGCGCGTCGAGGGCAAGTGCGCTCTCGAGCTGCAGCAGCGCCTGGTTGGTGCGGTCGTCCGCGTAGCCCGTGCGCACCATGTAGCGCATGAGCGCATGACGGGCGTTGGCGACCGCCATGTCCAGGAGATGGCGCTTCTCGCCGCGCTGGGGGTGATGGATGTGGCAGGCGCGCCCGCGCTTCTCGGCAAGCCATTCCGAGAGAAGCTCGGCGTCCGGCAGGTCTACGTCCACGTCCACCTCGGAGGGGATGTCTGCCGTCTCGTCGTAGTAGCGCTTGAGGAAGCCGCCCTGCAGCTCGACCTCCCCCACGTCCGCGCCCTTGTCGAGAATGAACTCGACGGTGCGCACCGTGCGGCCCTCGCGCACCACAAAGACGCAGGCCGCGCTGATGGTCTCCTCGCGGTAGAAGCCGATAAGGTCGAGGGAGACGTCCGAGGAGAACATGACCTGCTGGCGGTCGTCCAGGGCGTTCAGGCTCTCGAGGCGCGCCTTGAGGCGGCCCGCGCGCTCAAAGTCGAGGTCCGCGGCGGCCTCGCGCATCTGCTCCTCCACGGCCGAGACCACGTGCGAGCGGCGCCCGGCGAGAAAGTCTTCGACCTGCCGCACGTGCTTGGCGTACTCGACAGTGTCGATGGCGCCCACGCAGACGCCCGGCCCCTTGCCCATGTGGTAGTCGAAGCAGGGCCGCCCCGTGCGGGCAAGCGCCAGGTTGGCCACGGCCGCCTCGTCAGGGCGGCGCTCCAGCTCTCGACGGCAGCGCTTCCACTCCGCGCACGTGGCCGTGCAGATGGGCACGACCTTGCGCAGCGTGTCGATGGTGTCGCGCGCGGCGTGAGCGTCGGTGTAGGGGCCAAAGTAGCGCGTCCCCTTGCGGTGGTGCTCGCGCGTGTACTTGATGGCCGGGAACACATCCGACTCGGTGATGGCGATGTAGGGGTAGCTCTTGTCGTCCTTGAAGTCCACGTTGAAGTACGGGTGGTACTGAGCGATGAGGTTGCGCTCGAGCACGAGGGCCTCGTGCTCGGAGCCCACCACGATGTAGTCGAACGACCTCACGACCTGCATCATGAGGGGAATCTTGTCGCGGTCGTCCTGGAGCGTCACGTACTGGCGCAGGCGGGCGCGCAGGTTCTTGGCCTTGCCCACGTAGACGACCTGACCGCGCGCGTCCTTCCAGAGGTAGCAGCCGGGGTCCGTGGGAGCGTCGTCCACCTGGCGACGCAGCTCGGGCAGGCTCTCGTCAAGCGAGCGCGCATCGTCAAAATCCGGGCGAGCCCCGGGGTCACGGATTGTCATGGCACGTTATGCCTTCCTGCGCTGGAGCGCCCAGCCGTCACGGCTGGTCCGGCTCGGGGAGGTAGCGCTTGAACTTCGAGACCTGGTGCTCGAAGTTGACCCGTGCCCAGAAGCGCTGGGAGAGGGAGTCCTCGGGCCAGTCGAGCGCAAAGCTCGCGGTGTGGTTGTCATATGCCGCAAGCACGCGCTCCTTCACCGGCACGTTGGGCATGCAGCGCTCGATCACTGCCTTGGGAACGCCCACGTAGGCCCAGTCGCCCTTGGGCTCCACGGGCACCGGGCTCACGCCGAGAATGGCGTCTTCCGCCTGGATCCGGGCGTAGTTGATGCCCGAGAGGAGCACGAGCCACGAGCTGCGGCCGGGACGAGCGTTGACCTCGAGGAAGCGGTAGCTGCCGTCACGCGCGTCGTACTTGGCGTCAAAGCAGCACATGCCGTGGTAGCCCACCTTCTTGAGGAAGCGCGCAGCCGAGGAGGTCATCTCCTCGTTTGGCTCGGGGACAATGGCGACGGCGTTGCCAATGGCGCTGGGGTGGTGGTCCTCGAGGCCCACGTGGCAGCAGACCGTAAAGACCGGGTTGGAGTCCTTGTCGACGTAGCAGTAGAGGGCGTACATGTGGGAGTCACCACCCGGCACAAACTCCTGCACGATGAGGCTGTCGTCGTAGCAGGAGTCCTGGAGCGCCGTGTAGACCCGGCGCAGCTCCTCCGGTGTCTGGATGACGAAGACCTTCTTCTTGCCCTCGAACTCCGCGTAGTGGTAGTGGGCCGAGTTGGACGGCTTGGCCACCAGCGGGTAGGTGAAGCCCTCATCGTTGGCAACAGCGCCCTTGAGCGAGCAGTCGAGGAAGCGCGTCTTGGGGTAGGCCATGCCCACCTGCTCGCACACCTCGTAGAAGTTCTGCTTCTGCGTGACAAAGTCGAGTACGTCAAAGTCCACGACTGGGGTGTAGTACCACCGCTCGAGCTCTGGCTTGTGCTTAGAGACGATACGCGCGTAGAAGTCGCCGCAGGTCACGAGGAAGGGCACCCGCCCCTCGACGCAGAGCTGGTCGCCCACGCGCTTGAGCAGCGGGATGAGGACCTCCTCGGAGTCGACGCCCTCCTCCACGTGGTAGTCCGCAAACTTGGTGCGCGAGATGGACTTGATGTCCGAACCCGCGTAGATGATCGAGCGAACGTGGTAGGCCTCCCAGAAGGCGCGGACATACGCGTAGCAGGAATAGTCTGCCCCCAGGATGACCGGCTGGATCTTCTGGGCAAGCTCGTCTCTATCTGTGACCTTGGGCCTCTGCGCCATGCTTGGGTTACCTCCGGTTCTGCCTACTTGCGGCGGGCGTCAAGCTCGCCGGCCAGCTCGTTAAGGGTGATGCCGTACTTCTCGGCAACCACGAGCATGTGGTAGAGAAGGTCGCCCATCTCGTAGCGGATGTGGTCGTGGTCCTCGTCCTTGCAGGCCATGATGATCTCCGAGGACTCCTCGGCGAGCTTGGAGAGCAGCTTGTCGCCCTTCTCTGGCGTGAGGAGGCACGCCGTGTAGGACTCCTCCGGGGACGCCGAGGTGGCGCGCTCGTGGATGACGGCGGCAAGTCCCTCCAGGGTCTCCCCGATGTTTCCGTCCTTCACGTTTGCGGTTCTGACGCCCATCTGTTCTCCTTTGGTTTGTGCGAGCAACCCATTTAGTGTACGGCAAGGACGCCCGCGGAATGTGCAGGCAACGTAGCGCCTGGGGGCGCGGGGCTTAGGCGAGAGGAACCTCGCGGAAGAAGCAGCTGCGGTGCCCTGTGTGGCAGGCGGGACCAGGCGAGTCGACCACGTAGATGAGGGTGTCGGCGTCGCAGTCCACAAGGATGCGGCGCACCTGCTGCATGTTTCCGCTGGTGGCGCCCTTGTTCCAGAGCTCCTTGCGCGAACGCGACCAGAACCAGCTGGTGCGCGTCTTGATGGTGAGGTCCAGGGCCTCGCGGTTGGCCCAGGCGACCATGAGCACCTCGCCTGTGCCCTCCTGCTGCACGACCACGGGCACGAGGCCGTGGGCGTCAAAGCTTACGCAGGCGGGAAAGTCGTCACAAGGCTGCGGGGGCTCGCCGGCATAGGTTGGCGAGACGTGCGACGCATCTGTCATGGTTCTTGCTCCTTCTCGTACAGGTGTTGCAGACGACGACGCGCAGGGTTCGCTAGAAATCGAGCCTCACCGGGATGCCCTGACTCGCCATGTACTCCTTCACCTGACGCACCGTGTACGTACCAAAGTGGAAGACGCTCGCGGCGAGAACGGCGTCGGCCTCGCCCTCAATGATGCCCTCCGCAAAGTGCTCGAGCGTGCCCACGCCGCCCGAGGCGATTACGGGGATGCTCACCGCGCGCGAAACGGAACGCGTGAGCGGGATGTCGAAGCCGTCCTTGGTGCCGTCGCGGTCCATGCTCGTGAGAAGAATCTCTCCGGCACCGCGGCGTGCGGCCTCCTCGGCCCACTCGACGGCGTCGATGCCCGTGGGGATGCGGCCTCCGGCAAGGTAGACCTCCCACTTGTCGCCCGGCCCCACCTGCTTGGCGTCGATGGCCACGACCACGGCCTGGCTGCCAAAGGCGCTGGCAGCGCGCGTGATGAGGGTGGGGTCGCGCACGGCGGCCGAGTTGATTGAGACCTTGTCGGCGCCCGCCGAGACCATCACGCGGCAGCCCTCGACGTCGCGGAAGCCGCCACCCACGGTGTAGGGGATGTGCAGCTGGCTTGCCGCGCGCGAGGCCAGGTCCACCGTAGTAGAGCGATCATCCGAGGTCGCGGTGATGTCGAGGAAGACCACCTCGTCCGCGCCCTCGCGGTCGTACTTGGCGGCAAGCTCCACGGGGTCGCCGGCGTCGCGCAGGTCGACGAAGTTGACGCCCTTAACGACGCGGCCGTCCTTGACGTCCAGGCAGGGGATGACCCTCTTTGTCAGCATGGTTACTTCCCTTCGGTGGGGGGCCGCCGTGCTTGTCGCGGCGCTCGGCGCTCGCCGCCCTTGGGGGCGGCTCGCTCGCTTCGCGACTCGCGCCGCGACAAGCACGGCAGCCCGCAGTCGAAACCAACACGTTCAGGCGGTCATCCCCTGACTGGAGCCTGGGACCAGGGCCTGACCTTCTAGAAGAACAGAGAACAGAAGCCAAGCGACGTTGCGCGAGGGCGCGCTGCTTGCGGCAGGCTGCCCTGAGGTCTGCCGGCCCTCCCGCAAGGCGAATCGCGCAGCGAGCGAGCCGCCAAAGACGGCGAGCGCTGGGCCGGGCAGGAGGGCCGGCAGACCCCATCGCCTACCCGCACGCGGCGAGAGCGTCCTCGAGCGTGAGCGCGCCCTCGTACAACGCGCGCCCCGTTATACAGCCCTCGACCACCTGCGGCCCCAGCGCGGCAAGCGCTCGCACGTCGTCCACGCTGGCAATGCCACCGGAGGCAACCACGGGAAAGCCCGCGACCTCGGCGATGTGCCTGTACGCAGTGGGGTCGACGCCCGTCTGCATGCCGTCACGGGCGATGTCAGTGAAGACCAGGTGGCGAAAGCCCATCTCGGCAAGGCTGGAAACGAGGTCGTCCGCCGCAAGCGAGCCACCCTCGCGCCAGCCGTTCACGCGCACAACGCCGTCCTTTGCGGCGACGTCCGCCACTGCCATGTCGCCAAACTCGCTCGCCGCCTGGCGGGCAAACGCGGGGTCGCGCACGAGCGCCGTACCTATGGCGATGCGTCGCACGCCCAGCCCCGCAAGCCGGCACATGGCGTCGATCGAGCGCACGCCGCCGCCGGCGTCAACCGAGAGCCCCTCGACCTGGCAGATGGCGCGTATCGCCTGGGCGTTTGCCTCGCGGGCCGCCTCGTCCTCGCCAAGCGCGCTCGAGAGGTCTACCACGTGCACCCAGCTGGCACCGCGGGCGAGAAAGTCGCGGGCCACGGAGGCCGGGCTATCCGAATAGACGTCCATGCGCGAGCGGTCGCCGTTCGCAAGGCGCACCACACGGCCGCGCACCAGGTCGATTGCCGGGAACAGGATCATCGGACGCCCCCAGCCCGCACGATGTCGACGAAGTTGGAGAGCACCACGAGGCCCGTGGCAGAGGACTTCTCGGGATGGAACTGCACGCCAAAGACCGCACCCTGTGCAATGGCCGAGCCAAAGCTGCGCGCGTAGTGCGTGCGGGCGGCAACCAACGCGGGGTCGACGTCGTCCGCAAGGGCGTAGGAGTGCGTGAAGTAGAAGTTTGCGCCGGAGGGAACGCCGCGCAGAAGGCGGGAGCTCTCGCCCACCGCGGTGGGATAGACCTGGTCCCACCCCACGTGCGGCACCTTGAGCCTCCCCGAGCGCAGCCGCGTGACAGAACCGGGAAAGTAGCCCAGACCGGCGACCCAGCGGTCGTCACCGAGAGTGCCGGCGGCGACGGGCTCCTCGTTCTCGTGCGGGAGGCCCCTCTCGCCCGAGCGCTCCTCACCTCGCGAGAAGAGCAGCTGGAGCCCCAGGCAGATGCCCAGGAAGGGAACGCCGCGGTCGAGTGCGTCGAGAATGGCCTCGCCCTGGCCGGAGGCGTTCACGTACTCCATGGCGCTCTCAAAGCTGCCAACGCCAGGAAGCACCAGGCCAGAGGCCGTGGAGATGTCCTCGGGCGCGTCAGAGATGACCGCCTCGCCGCCCACGGCAGCAAGGCCGTGCTGGACGGAGAGGAGGTTGCCCTTGTGGTAGTCGATGACGACGATCTTCGCGGATGCCATCAGAGCGCCCCCTTCGTAGACGGGATGCCCTCCACACGCGGATCCGTCTCGACGGCGGCCCGGAGGGCGCGGGCAAACGACTTGAACGTGGCCTCGAGGATGTGGTGGGCGTTCTCGCCGGCAATCTCGCGCAGGTGAACGGTCATGCCGGCGTCACGCGCCAGGCCGCAGAAGAACTCGTGCCCCAGCTCGGTGTCGAAGGTGCCCACCTTATCGGGGCCAATGGGCACGTCCCAAAAGAGCTCGCCACGGCCGGAGATGTCAACGGCAGCCATGACCAGGGCCTCGTCGAGCGGGACCAGCGCATCGCCAAAGCGGCGGATGCCGCGCTTGTCGCCCAGCGCCTGGTGGAGCGCCTGTCCCAGCACGATGCCGGTGTCCTCGACGGTGTGGTGGTCGTCCACCCAGGTGTCACCCTTCACGTGCACCGTGAGGTCCACGAGCGAGTGGCGCGAGAGTGCCGTGAGCATGTGGTCGAAGAAGCCCACCCCCGTCGAGATGTCCGAGGTACCGGTACCGTCAAGGTTCACCGTGACCTCAATCGATGTCTCGGCGGTCTGCCGAGAGACGCTTGCCACGCGTGCCATGGTCATTCCCCCTTCAGGATGGACTTGAGGGCTGCCACCACAAGATCGTTCTCCTCGGGCTTGCCCACGGTGATGCGCAGGCAGCCCTCAAGACCGGGCGTGAACGAGAAGTCCCTCACCAGTATGGAGCGCTCGTCGCGCAGGCGGCGCCACACGTCGTGGGCGTGCGGCACGCGAACGCAGAGGAAGTTCGCCTGGCTCGGCCACACGTACACGCCCAGCGGGGCGAGGACGTCAAGCATCTTGGAGAGGCGGCCGCGATCCTGCCGTATGGCTTGGATGGCCGGCTGAAACGCGTCCCGGTGCGTGACGGCGACAAGGGCGGCGGCCTGGTCGAGCACGCTCACCGAGTAGGGCTGCCTCACGGCGGCAAGCGCCGCCACCACCGCGGGGCTTGCCAGCACGTAGCCCATGCGGGCTCCCGCCAGCGCAAACGCCTTTGAGAAAGTGTGTAGAACGGCCAGGTTCTGGTACTCGCCAAGCATGTCCTCGACGGAGGAGCCGGGGTCTGCAAACTCGATGTAGGCCTCGTCCACAAGAACGATGCCCGGGCACGCCTCGCAGAGCCTGCGCACGCCCTCGCGCGGGAAGAGGTCGCCCGTGGGATTGTTGGGCGAGGTCACCACCACAAGCGTCGCCGTGCGCGCGGCCTCAACCAGCGCATCCACGTTGGGAGCGAAGCCCTTCTCGCGCGGAACCTCGACCACGGGCGTCTCCACCATGGAGGCATAGAGCCCGTAGACCGAGAAGGTGGGCGGGCAGCTCACCAGGGCGTGCCCCGCACCGCCAAACGCCAGGAAGAAGTTGAAGAGCAGCTCGTCGCCGCCGTTGCCAACAACTACCTGCTCAGGTGCCACGCCGTGCCACGCGGCGATCTTCTCGCGCAGCTCTCCGCAAAGGGGAACGGGATAGCGGTTCCATGCGGCATCGGTCACGGCCTTGGCGAGCGCCGGTGCCACCTCGGGCGGGATGCCGTAGTTGTTCTCGTTTGCCGAGAGAATCACGTCCACGGGGGAGAAGGCCGGGTCGTAGGGCTCGAGCGCCGCCGCGGACGGCCGCATGAGCGCGCGGACCTCTGGTGTGATGCCTGTCATCTCTTCCCTACCCCTCGTATCCCGGCAGCTTGGGCACGCCCGGCGTGTCGAGGGCGCGCGGCCACGCGGTGTGGGTTGCGTCCTCGCAAGCGGCGGCCGCGTTTGCGAAGTCCTTCTCGCCCTGCTCGGCAAGCTTCACGCGTAGCCCGGCAGAAAGGGCGTGCGCCCAAAGCCCCTCGGCCTGAGCCATGGCCTGGACGGCGGGGGCATCCGCAAGAAGGCCCTGCGGCGTGTAGGAGATAACGCTCGAGTGCTTCTGGAAGTCGTAGACGCCCAGGGGGTTGGAGAAGCGCGCGGTGCCCCCCGTGGGGAGCGTGTGATCGGGACCAGCAACGTAGTCCCCCAGGGGCTCAGAGCTCCAGGCGCCCACAAAGATGGCGCCTGCGTTGCGCACAGACCCCAGAAGCGACATGGCGTCCTCGCAGTGCAGCTCGAGGTGCTCCGGCGCCACCACGTTCACGGCCTCGACGGCGTCTGCCAGCGTTGCGGCCACAACCACCACGCCGCGGTCGTCGAGCGAGGCACGGGTGATCTTCTCGCGCGGGCTCTGCGAGACCAGGCGCTCCACGGCGTCGAGAACGCGGTCTGGAAGCGACGCGTCGCAGGTCACGAGGTAGCAGGACGCCATGGGGTCGTGCTCGGCCTGGGCCATGAGGTCCGCCGCCACCACAACGGGGTCTGCCGAGGCGTCTGCCAGGACGCAGACCTCGGACGGGCCTGCGATCATGTCGATGCCCACATCGCCGGAGACGTGGCGCTTGGCGGCCGCAACGTAGGCGTTACCGGGACCCACGACCTTGTCGACGCGGGGGATGGACTCGGTGCCGTATGCCACAGCGCCAATCGCCTGGGCACCTCCCACGGCGTAGACCTCGTCGACGCCAGCCACGGAGGCTGCGGCCAAGGTATAGGCAGAGAGCGTGCCGTCGTGCTGGGGCGGCGTCACCATGACAACGCGCCGCACGCCGGCGACCTTTGCGGGAATGGCATCCATGAGCACGGTCGAGGGGTACTGCGCGCGGCCTCCGGGCACGTAGATTGCCACGGAGTCGAGCGGCGTCACCTTGACGCCCAGGATGGTGCCGTCGGGGCGCGTCTCGAACCAAGAGTTCTCGCGCTGGCGCTCGTGGAACTCGCGGATCTGACGGTACGCCCGGCGCAGAGACGAGAGGAACTCCGCGTCCACCATGCCGGGAGCGGCGTCCACCAGTTCCTGCGGAACGCGGAAGTCGCTTGGGCAGGCGCCGTCGAAGCGCTGGCAGTACTCGCGGACGGCTGCGTCGCCCCTCTCGCGCACGTCATCCACAATTGCTGCCGCGCTCTCCATCACCTCGCGGGGAAGCGCCCCCGAACGGTTGAGGTCTGCCTGCGTGAGCGCCTGTCCGGCGGCAAGCGTGATCCTTCTCAAAGCTACTCCCCTCCCGCGACCTCGGCGAGACGCGTCGCCAGGTCGCGAATCCTCTTGTCGCAGCGGTATGCGGCCGGTCCTGCAAAGAAGCGGGCGGTGCATTCCATGACCTCGTCCACAACGACCAGGTCATTCTCGCGAAGCGTGGTGCCCGTGGCCGTGATGTCCACGATGCGGTCGGTCATGCCCACGATGGGTCCAAGCTCGATGTTGCCGTGCAGAGTCACAATGTCCACCTGCTGGCCAATGGAGTCGTAGTAGGCCTGCGTGATACGCGGGTACTTGGTGGCCACGCGCACGGTGCCACGCCAGGCGTAGTTGCGCTCGGCAAGGCCCGCCTTGGCGCGCGGCTCGGCCACCACAAAGCGGCAGCCGCCAAAGCCCAGGTCGACCAGCTGGAGCACGTCCATGGTGGCCTCAACGAGCGAGTCGCGCCCGCAGATGCCGCAGTCGCAGCCGCCGTGGCCCACAAAGGCGGGCGCGTCCTGTGCGCGCACGATCACGTACTCAACGTCGCCCTCGCGCACCGTGAGCTGGCGGCCGGGGTCGCGCAGGCCCTCAACCGGGAGCCCCGCCGCCTCCAGCACGCGGATGGTGTCCTTGAGGAGCGACCCCTTGGGAACGGCTATGCGCAGTGGCCTCTCGGCCAGCCTCACGCCAGGGGTGACCACGCCCGACTCGCCCGGCTCGCCCAGAATCTCCTGCAGGCGCTCGAGCGAGAGCGCAAAGCCGCAGGCAGCGGTACCCTCGCGGCCCAAGTTGGCGAGAACCGCGTCATAGCGGCCGCCGGATGCAAGAGATGCCGCGATGCCCTCGGCGTAGCCCTTGAAGATGATGCCCGTGTAGTAGTCAAAGGAGTTGATGATCGAGAAGTCAAAGGACGCGCGACCATCGGCAAAGAGGTCCGAGAGCGAGTCAACCAGATGCGAGAGTTCCGCGGTGCCGCGGGCGTCCTTCTCGACACCCGCCTCGTCGAGCAGCGCGTCGAGCGCAGGCACCACCTCGGTGCCGCCCACCAGGCGCGGGATGCGGCAGATGGCGCGTGCCGCGGCGGGCTCCAACTCCTCTGCTGCAGCGGCCTTCTCGACCATCTCGTCCAGAGAGACAAAGTCTGAGTCGTGCACCAGGGCAAGTGCTTCCTCGCGGAAGCGCGCGCTAGGTGCGCAGGTGTCGAGCAGGGCCTTGAGCGGCTTGACAGAGCCCAGCACGATGCGCCACGCGGGCACGTCAAGCGCGCCGAGCGTCTCGGCGAGAAGGTCCACGACCTCGTGCTCTGCGGCAGCGCCGTCGCCGCCCACAAGCTCCACGCCAAGCTGTGTGAACTGGCGCGGTTGGCCTTTGAGCGAGGACTCCTCGCGCACGACGGGCGCCTCGTAGCGAAGGCGCACGGGCAGGCGGTCCGGGCTCACGCGTGTGGAAATCATGCGCGCGATGGGCAGCGTGAGGTCCGGGCGCAGCGTGAGGAGGCTGCCATCCACGTCGAAGAGCTGGAACGGCAGGCCCTTGATGCGGCCCGCGCGTTCGAGGGCGTCGCGCGACTCCAAGAGCGGCGTCTCCACCGGGAGGTACCCATGCGACGAGAAGACCTCGCGCACGGTGCCGGAGATTCGCTCGCGCGCGAGCGCCTCCTGAGGAAGGATGTCACGGAACCCGCTTGGTGTGCCTGCTATCACGCCTGCCCCTCTCCCCTTCTGGTACGTAGAGCATACCGCTCTGCCGCGACGGAAAATGCCACGCACGTTGTGTGGCGCGCCCGTCCCGTGCGCTGTCCTTCTCGTGCGTTGTCACTTTAGCATACTAAAGTGCATGGGGCTGTATGCAGGCGAGGCACACAGAGCGTTAACGCTCCATTCATATGGGGAGAGTACAGCGGCAGGGCGCGAGGGCTCGTGCTCGAGTCGCCGGAAGCCCCGTTTTGTTGCGTTTTTCGCCATTTGACGCCCATCGGCGATTATTAGTCGCCGGAAAGGCCTCCATGATGCAAGCTGCAACAAAACGTGCCCTCCGGCGACCGTTATGAGACAAAGGGACAGTCCCTTTGTCTCATCCGCGGCGGCGAGTGAAGCGGGCGAGAACGGACTTGATGAAGTGCGCCTCGGGCACCTTGAACAGGATGGCAAGTCCATAGGTGACCAGCACAGAAGGGATGCCCGCCACCGCGCAGTACAGCAGCGCCAGGAAAGTGTGCCCCTCGCAGCTACCAACAAACGACGAGAGTGCCCAGAGGACCGCAATGCCCGCACCGGCGCCCGCCAGCCCAAAGACGACCGACTTCACGAACGACTTCAGCACCGAGCCAAAGCCCACGCGCCCCAGCGAGGAGCGCAGGTTCACGATGGTCACAATGTCGACGAGCAGGAAGAAGACAAAGGACGTCAGCGCAATCACAAACATGGAGCCCGTCTCGCCAAACCATGCGGGGTTGAGCAACAACAGCACGGCAACCTGCCCGGCACCGCCCACGACGTTTGCCAGCGCGTAGACCCTCATCTGGCGCATGGACGAGGTCACCTTCTGGAAGTACATGCCAATGCCGTAGAACGGTAGCGCGCAAGCAAGGCCGCAGATGTAGGCGGCAGTCATGGAGAGCTGGTCGGCGGTGAACTTGCCCGCCGCAACGAGCGACGCCAGCGGCATGGAGAAGGCAATGAGGTACATGCCAAACGGCACCATGAAGAAGAGAATCTGGCTCATGCCAGAGGCAACGCCGCGCTTGAAGCCGTCGATGTCATTGTGCGCAAAGCGGTCGGAGAGCTCGGTGAACATGGCCGTGGTGATGGGCACGGCGAGAATAGCGTAGGGCAGCGTATACCACAGGCGTGCGTAGTAGATGACGGATGCGCCGGAAACCGAGACGGAAAGCGACGTGCTCTGCTGCACCGACGTGGTGACAAACGACGTGATCATGACCACCAGCGAGGGAATGCCAATGGAGAGTGTGTCCCTGAGCGCGGGGTCGTGCCAGTCGATGTGCCACGTAAGGCGGATGCCGTGCTTGCGCAGCGACGGCATCTGGACCAGCACCTGCACGGCCACACCCGCAGGGTTGCCAATGGCCAGGATCAGCGTGGCCAGCGTGGGGTTCACGTTCACCAGTGCCGCATAAAGCAAGAACGAGGCGGTGATGACAAAGTTGTTGAAGATGGAGCTCGCGCTGCTCCAGAAGTAGTCCCTCTCGGCGTTGAGCACGCCAGAGAAGATCGAGGAGAGCGAGTAGAGCACGACCTCCACCACGAAGAACCTAAAGAGGTAGGTGGCAAAGTCCGCGTCGAAGTCACTTGTGGCCGAGAAGGACTGCGTCCACACGAGCTGCGCGGCAAAGATGAAGCCGAGAACGGCCACGGCACCCATGAGCAGCGTGACGATGGAGACGAGGTTCGAGGTGTAGCGGCTGGCGCCCTTCTCGCCCTCGCGCTGCTTGACCGACATGTAGACCGGCAAAAACGCCGTGACGAGCATGCCGCCCACGACAATCTCGTAGAGCTGGTTTGGCAGGTTGTTGGCCACGGAGTAGCAGCTTGCCACCATGCCGGCGCCAAGCGCGAAGCTCTGGCCCCAGGTGCGGAAGAAGCCCGTGATGCGGCTCACGATAACGAGGAAGCTCATGAGGGCGGCGTTGCGGCCAACCTGGTTCTCGGTGGATTCGGTCGCCTTAGCGTCCGTGGAAGCGCTTCTCGCTGCACTTGGTGCACTGGGCGCAGGCCGCTTCTCGCCGGTAGCCATGTGCTTCGGCTTCCAACCCTGCGTATCGCTCACCGGGTCTCCTCTCGGCAGATGTCCACGAACAAAGCGCCGGTAAACGACGCGAGGTCATCGGGGGAAAGACGCAGGGAGAGCCCGCGCCTGCCACCCGAGATGCCAATGATGTCAAAGAGCTGGGCCGTCTCGTCTATGAGCGTGGGAAAGCGCTTCTTCATGCCCACGGGCGAGCAGCCCCCGCGCACGTAGCCCGTAAGGCCCTCGAGCTCCTTGGTGGGAAGCATCGAGAGGCTCTTCTCGCCTGCGGCTGCCGCGGCCTTCTTGAAGTCGAGCTCCTCGCCCACGGGAATGCAGCACACCACGTAGGTGCCGGAAGGAGCCACCGTGACCAGCGTCTTGAACGATGACGCCGGATCGACGCCCGCCTCGAGCGCCATGCGCAGGCCCAGGCCGCGCGTGAGGTCGTCCTCCTCGAACTCCTGATACGTGAAGGAAACGCCCGCACGCTCAAGCTCGCGCATGGCGTTGGTCTTCTGGAACTTCTCGCGCTTTGCCATGGCTACTCCTCCCCCGCCGCCAGCCGCGCGCGGTCGCGCTTGAGGATGCGGGCCAGGTAGCGGCCCGTGTAGCTCTGGGGGACCTTAGCAACCTCCTCGGGCGTGCCGTAGGCCACGATGGTACCGCCGCCGTCGCCGCCCTCGGGACCCAGGTCAAGGACGCGATCGGCCATCTTGATGACGTCGAGGTTGTGCTCGATGACAAGGACGGTGTTGCCGGCGTCCACCAGGCGCTCGAGTACGTTAATGAGCTGCCGAACGTCCTCAAAGTGCAGGCCGGTGGTGGGCTCGTCGAGGATGTAGAAGGTCTTGCCCGTCTGCTGTCGGTGGAGTTCCTTGGCAAGCTTCACGCGCTGGGCCTCGCCGCCGGAGAGCGTGGTGGCGCTCTGGCCGAGGTGGATGTAGCCCAGCCCCACATCGTGCAGGGTCTGCAGCTTGTTCTTGATGCGCGGGATGTTGGTGAAGAAGGCCAGCGCCTCGTTCACGGTCATGTCCAGCACGTCCGAGATGGATTTGCCGTGGTAGGTGACCTCGAGCGTCTCCCTGTTGTATCGCTTGCCGTGGCAGACCTCGCAGGGCACGTAGACGTCGGGGAGGAAGTTCATCTCGATCTTTATCTGGCCGTCGCCCTTGCACGCCTCGCAGCGCCCGCCGGGCACGTTAAACGAGAAGCGACCGGGGCTGTAGCCGCGGGCGCGGCTCTCGGGCGTGGAGGCAAAGAGGGCGCGCAGGTCATCCCAGAGGCCGATGTAGGTGGCGGGGTTCGAGCGCGGGGTGCGGCCGATGGGGCTCTGGTCGATGTCGATGACCTTGTCGATGAGCTCGACGCCCTCGAGCTTCTTGTACGGGCCAACGGGGCGCTTGGAGCGCTGGACGGCATTGGTGAGCGCCGGCGCCAGCGTGTCGGTGACAAGCGAGCTCTTGCCCGAGCCCGAGACGCCCGTGACCACGGTGAGCGTGCCCAGCTCAATCTTGGCGGTCACGTTTCTGAGGTTGTTCGCGCTGGCGCCGGTGATCTTGATTGCGCCGCGCCCGGGCTTGCGGCGCTCATCCGGCAGGCGAATCTGGCGCCGGCCGGTGAGGTATGCACCGGTCAGGGAGTCGGGGTTGGCCTCGATCTCTTGCGGCGTGCCGGCAGCCACCACGTGCCCGCCCAGCTCGCCCGCACCGGGGCCCATGTCGATCACGTAGTCTGCCGCGAGGATGGTGTCCTCGTCGTGCTCGACCACAATCACGGTGTTACCCATGTCGCGCAGGCTCTTGAGCGTTGCAATGAGGCGGTCGTTGTCACGCTGGTGAAGGCCGATGGACGGCTCGTCCAGGATGTAGAGCACGCCCATGAGCCCGGCGCCGATCTGCGTGGCAAGGCGGATGCGCTGCGCCTCTCCGCCAGAGAGCGTAGCGGCGGCGCGGCTCAGGGTGAGGTAGTCGAGACCCACGTTCACCATGAAGCGCAGACGCGACTTGACCTCCTTAACGATGGGCCCGGCAATTGCCTGCTGGCGCTCGGGAATCTCGAGCTTCTCGAAGAACGCCAGGCAGTCGCGGCACGAGAGGTCGCAGACCTCGTTGATGTTCTTGTCGCCCACCGTGACGGCCAGGATCTCTGGCTTCAGGCGCGCGCCATGGCAGGTTGGGCAGGGCACCTCGTGGATAAAGCGCTCAAGGTGCGTCTTCATGGTCTCGGAGGTGGTCTCCTGGTACTTGTCGAAGAGGATCTTGCGCACGCCGGAGTACGTGGTGAACCAGTGCGTGTTGCGCCCGTCTCGTGTGCGGTAGTCAACGCGAATCTTGGTGGTGCCCAAGCCGTCGAGAAGCGCCTTCTGCACCTTCTTGGGCAGGTCCTTCCAGGGCGTCTGGTCCGAGGCGCCAAGGTGCGCGCAGACGGCAGAGAGGATCTGCGGGTAGTAGTTGGAGTGACCGAAGATCGAGCCAAAGACGCCACCGGCAACGGAGAGCGAGGGGTCGTCGATAAGGGCCTCGGCATCCACGACCTTGCGGAATCCCAGGCCGTCGCAGTCGGGGCAGGCGCCGTAGGGCGCGTTGAACGAGAAGTCGCGCGGCTGCAAGTCGTCAATCGAGTGGCCGTGAATGGGGCAGGCCAGCGCCAGCGAGTACTGCAAGAGCTCGCCCGGCATGGCCTCGGGGTCGTCGCGATCAGGCAGGAGATAGACGCCCACCTTGCCAGCTGCGAGCTTGGTTGCCTGCTCGATGGCCTCCACGATGCGGTTGAGCGAGTTCTCGCGGATCACGATGCGGTCCACAACGACCTCGACCGTGTGCTTGAGCTTCTTCTCCAGGCGCACCTCGCCGTCAAGTTCGCGCACCTCGCCGTCGATGCGCACGCGGCTAAAGCCCTCGCGACGCAGGTCCTCGAAGAGCTTGGTGTACTCGCCCTTGCGACCGAGAACCACGGGTGCCAGCACCAGCGCGCGCCGTCCCTGGCCCTGGGCCAGGACCTTGTCGGCAACCTGGTCGGTGGTCTGGCGCTCAATCACGCGACCGCACTCGGGACAGTGCGGCACGCCCACGCGCGCAAAGAGAAGGCGCAGGTAGTCGTAGATCTCGGTGACGGTGCCCACCGTCGAGCGCGGGTTTCTCGACGTGGTCTTCTGATCGATGGAGACGGCGGGCGAGAGGCCGTCGATGGAGTCGAGGTCTGGCTTGTCCATCTGGCCCAGGAACTGGCGAGCGTAGCTGGACAGGCTCTCGACGTAGCGGCGCTGGCCCTCGGCATAGATGGTGTCGAAGGCAAGGCTCGACTTACCCGAGCCGGAGAGGCCCGTGATCACCGTGAGCTTGTCGCGCGGGATGCGCACGTCGACGTTTTGCAGGTTGTGCTCGCGGGCGCCGCGTATGACTATGGAGTTGGATGCCATGTGAGGTGGCTCCCCTCGTTGTTGCTTGCGAATCTGTAGCCGGCTCTGCGGGATAACGTAGAGCGGTGTCACTCGCAGACGTTTTTAGCCAGCCTTTGAGTTTAGCCAAGCGGTGCCCCCAAGCGCAGCCGAGACCTTCTCGCACACGTCGCAACAACAATTCGTACGGTCAGCCGCCGCCTTCCCCTAGCCTCCTCTCCTCCCCTCTCATTTCCGCCCTTCGTTCTTTATCGGTTTCTGTGCAAGAGGAGCCACGTTTGCCCAGTTGGCGAGAGCGCCAACTCTCAGATACCGATAAAGAATGGAACGGTGGAGAGGGGCGGGGGTGGGGGCGGAGGCGGAGAAGTGAGGAGGAAAGGCCCCGCCCTGCTGAATTAGTGATACCTACGCCGCAAGGAGTCCAGCATCAAACGCTAACCGAGAGCGCGTCGAGCACGAGAACGGCAGACATTACAATCGTTGCAGGAGGTGATGAACCCCAAATACAAGCACCTGGCCAATGGGGCCAGGCGCTACACAAGACAAACTAGCCGGGAAGCCCCTCTGTTACTTGCACCATTTGTCATGACGCAGGCAATCTCTTATGTCAGGAGGCACGGATGAATCAATACAGACGTAGGTATTGCATTCTTTTCACTCTGGCTCTGACAGTTTTTCTTGGCGGCATGTGTGGGCCAGCCGTTGCAAATGCAAGTGAGCCCGATGGTCGAGAGACAGTCGAAGCAACCTTTGATCTCGAGCTGAATCAGCCACAGTCAGAGACTGTTTATCTCTCTGATGGCAGGACGGCAGAAATCGGTATTCGCCCAGCATCGGCGATTCGCCCGTTGTGGGATTCATACTATGACAACGCATCTGGCAACTGGGAGATTTACTACAACTCCCCTATAATCTACCGCCATTTTTATATCACTATTAGTAACCACGCAATTACTAACGCTCATAGCCCTTCCTATACCACTTTCCTCTGCACAGTTTCGGGAGAGAGCTTCAATTGGGGGAGTACCCACGCAACTTATCGGTTGAATGTTGACACTGTGGGCGGAATGGGATCGACAGTAGCAGTTCTCCAGGCACTGATGGAAGGCACAACCCTGCACACGTATGCCAACTAGGAGGCGAGGCTATGAAATACGCAGGCCTGGGTGCGCCTGAGCCACTGATTATTGCGTGCGTTGCCATAGTGGTTGTGGCTCTCCTGCTTGTCGTACGTTCAATCACCAAGAAGCGATAGGTTAGTACCCAAGAAGGACGTAACTCGCCATTTTCCCCAAAGAAGGTGGCCCGCCCCGTAATAATCAGGGCGGGCCACCTTGATAAGCCGTCGTAACGCCGCGACACTACGGAATCCGCTACACCTCCTTGGCCTCGGCCTTCTTGTCCTTGGAGTCCGGCATAATCCAGAACTTGAGCAGCGGGAAGCTCACGACGACGGCCGCAAGCGTGTTGACAAAGGACGCCACGGTTCCGGAGAGCCCCGCATCCCAGCCAAAGGTGCCCTGGCAGAATGCCGTCACGTAGCTTGGGAGGATGAGGTTGACAACCACGATGAGCACGGCAAGCAGCGCATACTTCCAGGCAGCGTCCTTGAACGAGGTGTCGGAGTCAAACACCAGGAACATCTGAACGAAGAAGTTCACGACCTGCGCCAGCACCTCGGCGATGAGGAACGTGATGAAGCCGCCCAGGTAGTTCGAGCCGGGAGTGGTGTAGTCAAACAGCAGGAACTTGAACGGGCTATTCAGCTGCATGGCGTTGATGAAGATAGCCGTGCCCACCCAGGTGCACACAAAGCGCGTAATGGTTGAGATGTTCGACAGCACGTTGAACTTGATGAACTGCCAGAGCGTCTTGTGCTCCTCGGTCCAGGTCTTGAAGCTCATTGACTTGCCCCTTCCTTCCCGGCCACACGGCCGATTAACCTACATCCACACACGGCCGCGCCGCCCCACGCGACGACGCGGGAAAGCTCAGCTGCTACTTGTCCGCCGAGGCAAGCGCCCCGTTGGTACGCGCGTTGCCGATGAGGTTCGCAACAAAGGCAACAAGAATCGGCACGACAAACCAGAGGAACCACACCAGGATGAAGCCCTCCCCGGTCGCAAGCTTGACGAGAAGCGCCGGCACGATTCCTGCAAGGCCCCACCACTTGATCTCGCGCACGATGGCGTCGACCATGGCCACGGAGACCATGCCGTTGGTCATCTTGGCCAGCGCGCGCAGCGGCATGTTCCAGATGAACAGCACGTTGAGGTTGGGCTTGCCCGAGGCGTCGGCCGCGTGCTTCATGGCCGCAAGCACCAGCCACACAATCCAGAAGATGGGCGAGCGGCCGTGGTTGAGGTCGCAGAAGCACATGTTGCGATCGATGCGCACCTTGGGGCTGGGGATGGGGTGGCCGAGAAGCGCTGCGAAGTGCGCGTCGTCCACGGTCTGGACCTTGCCCGTCTGGTAGGGCTTCACGTCGACGCCGGCATAGGGGTCCGCCGCGTTGGTGCCCTCAACCTCAACAGTTCCAACAAGGCGAATGTCCTCGCTTGAAGCGCCAACGTGCAGTTCGTACGTGCCGCCCTCGACCTCCCAGGCGTCGGTCGCCACGTTGAAGTAGCGGAACGCCTTGTCATCCAGGGCAATGCTCACCTGTTTGCTCTCGTGCGCGGCAAGCTCCACGCGGGCAAAGCCCTTGAGCTCCTGGGCGGCGCGGAACACCTGGTGATTGGGCTTGGACACGTAGAGCTGGCACACCTCGGTGCCCGCGCGGTCACCGTCGTTGGTAAGGGTGAAGGTCACGCCCTTGGGTGTCGCCTTGAGGTCGCTGTACGAGAAGCTCGTGTACGAGAGACCATAGCCAAACGGGTACGCAACCTCGACGCCTGCCGTCTGGTAGTAGCGATAGCCCACGTAGATGCCCTCGCGGTACTCGGCGCTCATGCCCTGCGCCGGGAAGCGGTCCGCCGTGGGGGTGTCGGCCAGACGCTTGGGCCAGGTCTCGGTGAGCTTGCCGGAGGGGTTCACGCGACCGCACACCAAATCAAGCGCCGCGCCGGCGCCGGCCTGTCCGCCAAGCGCAAGGTAGAGCACCGCGCGGGCGTCTGCCACCCAGTCGGTCTCGACGCAAGAGCCGGCCGAGAGAAGCACGACCACGTTGGGGTTCACCTGCGAGATTGCGTGCAGGAGCTCAATCTGGTTGTCGTTCAGGCGCATGTTGCGACGGTCCGCACCCTCGGACTCCGCAATCTCGTCGAGCGCCAGGCACGCAATGACAACGTCGGCGTGCTGCGCCAGCTCAACGGCGGCGTCGCGCTTGGCAGCGTCCTCGCCGCCGTGGCGAAGGAAGCCCTGCTCGTACCCAACGAGCGTAAGGCCGCTCTCCCCCACCATGTCGAGAATGTCGTCGACCTGTGTGCAGTTGACGGCAGAGGAACCAGCGCCCTGGTAGCGCGGCTCGCGGGCAAAGTCGCCCACGAGGGCAACCTTGGTCCCGGCAGCAAGCGGCAGCAGCGAGTCCTCGTTCTTGAGAAGAACGGCGCCCTCGGCCGCGGCCTCGCGCGCAAGCGCGTGGTGGCCGGCCTTGTCAAACTCGCCCGTGGCGCCCTCGACGGCCGGATGCGTGGAGAGCACCAGCTCAAGCGCATCGTCCACGCAGCTGTCAAGCACCTCCTCGGAGAGGCGGCCGGAGTGAACCGCAGCCACAAGCTGACGGACGGAGTCCATGCCAGGCGCGGGCATCTCGAAGGTGGAGCCCGCCTCCACGCCGGCAACGTGGTCGTTCGATCCGCCCCAGTCGGTGACCACAGCACCGTCGAAGCCCCACTCGCCGCGCAGAATGTCACGCAGCAGGTGGCGGTTCTCATTGGCGTAGGTGCCGTTGATCAGGTTGTAGGAGCTCATGATCGACTTGGGGTGGGCCTCGCGCACCACGATCTCGAAGGCCGTGAGGTAGTTCTCGCGCAGGGTGCGCTCGTCGACCACCGAGTTGGACGCCTGGCGGCGCGTCTCCTGACTGTTGGCAGCAAAGTGCTTGGGGCAGGCGGCAACGCCCTTGGACTGAATGCCGCGCACGTAGGACGCGGCCATCTTGCCTGCAAGGTAGGGATCCTCGGAGAAGTACTCAAAGTTACGCCCACAGAGCGGCGAACGCTTCGTGCACAGGCCCGGCCCCAGAAGCGTGCCCACGCCCTGGGCCGCGGCCTCCTCGCCCAGCGCCTCGCCAATCTTCTCGCCCAGCGCCTCGTCCCAGGTGTTGGCAACCGTGACCGCCGTGGGGAAGCAAGTGGCAGGCTCGGAGCCCGCAATGCCCAGGTGGTCTGCCGCGCCCAGCTGGTGGCGCAGGCCGTTGGGGCCGTCGGAGAACTCCATGGTAGGAATGCCCAGGCGCTCAGAACCCCAGCTCCCGAAGGTCGTGGCCCCCTGGAGGAGCGCGCACTTCTCCTCCAGCGTCATCTTCTCGATAATGTCTGCGTGCTTCATCGAACCCGCTCCCTCGCATACATGGCGCCGCTATGCGCCTTACCTGCCTTAACTCTATTGCCCCACCAGCCGCGCCGGGAAAAAGTGGCACATTCGGTCTGCCACGTGCCACGAATGGCCCGCCCGGTGAGTGAGCGCCCGTGCGAGCAACGTCCTCGGCGCAGCGGAGGAACTCCTTTCCAGTCGTAACAGTAGGAGCACCGAGAAAGTCCACGCCCCAAAGGTCGTAACCGGTCAAAACTGGGTCGCGGTCTGCACCGTGCCCGCGCCGACGCGGGCCCAACGCTGCACCAGCAGCCCTCCCGCTCAGGTCGCGCAAACCCCCACCTTCGCGTACCATGTTCTGGGGGAATGGAGGGGGCCACATGTATCGCATACTCATAGTCGAAGACGATGAGCGCGAGGCCGAGACGCTTCGCCATAGTCTGGAGCGCTACGCGCGCGAGAACAGCCTGGAGTTCCAGGTGAGCTGGGAGCGCTCTGCGCTGGGCGCCACATCGGGTGACGCTAAGTTCGACCTTATCTTCATGGACATTGGGCTTCCCGGTATCAACGGGATGGAGGCAGCAACACTCATCCGCACCTATGACTCCGAGACACCCATCATATTTGTAACCAACCTCGCACAGTATGCGGTACGCGGCTACGAGGTGGACGCCCTGGACTTTGTAGTGAAGCCCGTCTCGTACTTCAACTTCAAGATGCGCATGGACAAGGCCATGCGCATCATCAGGCGAAACTCCGGCATGAACGTGGTGGTGACCACGCATGACGGTCTGCGAGTGATTCCGGCCGCAGAGCTGGTGGCCGTCGAGGTATCCAACCACAGCTTGGTCTACCACCTTGCGGATGGCAACACCCATGTGGTGCGCGGCAGCCTCTCTAAGACCGAGGAGGAGCTCGCGCAGGCCCCCTTCGTGCGCATTTCGAACAGCTGCCTGCTCAACATGGCGTACGTGCGCACCGTGACCGGATCGGAGGTGCGCACCACCACGGGCGAGACCTACTTCTTCAGCCGGTCGCGTCGCCGTGCCGCAGTGGACGAGATCGCAAAGTACCTGGGCGGAAGCATCTGATGGGCGTCGAAGCTGTCGTGGGCCCGATGACCGTCCTCGCGCAGGTCGCCATTGCCATGCTCCTCTTTGCGTGGCCGCTCCCCCACCGCCCCCACTTCTGGGTGCGTCTGGGCGCTCTTGCCGCTGCCGGGGTGGCTCTCACGCTCGCCTTGGTTGCGGCGGCGGAGGCCACCGGCATGCTGCAAGCAAGGGGACCGTCTCGCGTGCTGGAGGAGTTTGCGCTCTTCTCGCTTGTGCTTGTGTTCGCCGTGCCCACGCTGCTTATCCTGTTTGACACCTCGGTGTGGGTGGCCCTCTTCTTTGCCACAGCTGGCTACACCCTGCAGAACCTCGCGAGCGGCACGGTGGGTCTGCTCGCCTTTGCTCTGGGAGAGCGCTCCACCCTTCTTGGGCTTGCGGAGATGGCGGCGGTCACGTGCGTGGTGTACCTCCTGGGCTACCTTGCCTTTGCGCTTCCCGTAAGGCGTCATGGCCTGACGGACGTGGAGGACCACGGCATGCTCATCGTGGTGGCGGCAGTCATTCTCGTAGTCATTGCCTTTGACCTGGTGAATAAGTCGCTTCCCATGCTGGGAGCAGGGTTTGCCGACGTGGTGCTTCTGCGCATCATCCATGGCATATCCTGCGTGTTCATGCTCACGGTGGAGTTCGAGCTGCTCTACACGAGAAGCCTGCAGACAAACGTCGCCGCCATGGAGCGTGCCCGCGCCGATGACGCAAAGGTCCTGGCGGCGTCTCGCGCCAACGTGCAGGCAATCAACGTGCGCATGCACGACATCCGCCACCAGCTGCGCGATCTTGAGGCGCTGGACTTTGTGGGCGCGGACGCACTCGCCGACCTGGAAGGCCAGCTGAGCGTGTACGATGCCGCCGTGAAGACCGGCAACGTTGCCTTGGACACGGTCCTCACCGAGAAGGGCCTGGTGTGCGAGCGCGAGGGCATCTCGCTCGGGTGCGTGGCAGACGGTGGCGCGCTCTCCTTCATGGCGCCGGCAGACATCTACTCGCTCTTTGGAGACGCCGTGGACAACGCGATGGAAGCCGTCGTTAAGCTCGACGACCCTGACAAGCGCGTGATTGACCTCACGGTGAGAAGCACGAGCTGCATGGTGAGCGCGCACGTTGAGAACTACTTCCGTGGAGACGTGCGCCTCTCGAACGGTCTCCCGCTTGCACCAAGCCGCCAAGACGCACGCGGTTACGGTGCGCGCCACATGCGTGCCGTAGCTGAGCGCTATGGTGGCTCGATCACCACCAGTACCGATGGCGACCTCTTTAGGCTTGACGTGCTCATTCCCATACCGGCAACAAGAGAGGCGGCAGTTCGATGAGCACGACCATCGCAGCCATCATGACGCATGCGGCGCTCATCCTTGCCACGACCATATCGACGCAGCTCGTGGTGGCCGTGGGGATGTTCGCGGCGCTTCTGCCCCCACGCAGCCACGTCGTGCCACGCGCAGTAGCGTCCCTCGCGGTCCTGGTGCTCGTCTCGTTTGCGCTCTATAGAAACTCGCTTATGGTTTCGGTCTTCTCGCCGAGGGCGACCTCGTTTGTGGCAGAGGCGCTTGACTTTGTCGCAATGCTGGTGCTCATTGTTGCCGCGCTGGTCTTCTGCTACCGGGTGTCCATCTGGACGGCGCTCTTCTGCGCCACGGCGGGCTACATCATCCAGAACCTTGCAAGCTGCGTCACCTACTCGGCGTTCCTGCTTGCCGAGGGAGGAGGGACCAACATGTCAAGCCCCCTCTTCCTGCCGCTCAACCTTCTGGGCATGGCCGTGGTCTACCCCGTGTGCTATTGGCTGTTCGTAAGGCCCATACGCAAGAACGGCCTGGTAGAGATTGAGAACAAGAAGATCCTCCTGGTGCTTGCGCTGGTGGTTCTCATCGCCATTGTCTTTGACATGGAGAACAAGCACCTCCTCGACGCCGGGATTCCCGTGCCGTTTGTGATGGTGCTGCGGGCCGTGCACGACGTGATCTGCGTCTTCTCGCTGGTGCTGGAGTTCGAGATGCTCTACTCGCGTCAGCTGGAGTCCGACGTTGCCACGCTCGAGCGCATAGACGCAGACCAGCAGGCCCACTACACCCTCATGCGCGAGAGCGTAGAGGCTGTGAACGCGCGTATGGAGGTGCTGCGCCAACACGTGCGCGCGGCGGCGAGCGAAGGCGGGGCCAGCACGGCAAAGCTTAAGGAGCTGGCGAGCGAGACGCGCATGTCCGAGCTGCGGCTCAAGACCGGAAACGACGCCCTGGACGCGCTGCTCTTTGTGAAGGGCCTGGTGTGCGAGCGCGAGGGCATCACGCTCTCGTGCATTGCCGACGGATCCGCGCTGGCGTTCATGGACCCGGTCGACATTTACTCGCTGGTGGGAAATGCCCTCGACAACTCACTGGACGCCGTACGCAAGGTAGACGACCCCGAGAAGCGCGCGATTGGCCTGGTGGCCAGGCGAACGGGCGGAATGCTCACGCTTAACGTGACCAACTACTTTAACGGTACCGTGACGATGGTCGACGGGCTGCCCAAGACCACGGCCGCCGACCCCACCGGGCACGGCCTGGGGACGCGCTCCATGCGCGACGTTGCCGAGAAGTACGACGGCACCGTGACCTTTAGCAGCGACGGCGACGTCTTCCATGTAAACGCGCTCATCCCGATTCCGGAGGAGTAGGGGCGCGGGTGCCGCTGGCGGTGGAGGAGCTCACCGGCGCCAGCGGGCTCCTCCGCCGATGCTCACAGGCTCCTCGCTGGTGCCGACGGGCTCCTCCACCGATGCTCACGGGACAGAACTCGACGTTTTTCTCGGATATTACGTTGTTATGTGTCGGATTTTAGCCCGACGTGACCTGACGAATGGCCCTACGCCAGCGTGACCAGCAGCGCCATCTTAAAGCGCTTGTCGGCGCGCACGGCGTGACGGCCGCCCGCATCAAACTTGAAGGTCTGTCCGGCACGGACGAGGTTCTCGACGCCCTCGTAGGTGATGGTTGCCTCGCCGTCCAGCGCAAACACGAGGGCATCACCAGGGGCGGCATGCTCGGAGAGGCCGGTGCCGGCATCGAAGCTCATGAGCACGAACTTCATGCTGTCGTTGTGTGCCAGGTCCATGTTCACGATGCGCCCATCCTGGTAAGGGATGAGGTCCTTTAGAGTGAACGCCTCGCCTGGCTTGATGACGTTGTTCATGGTGGTTCCCTTCTCGAGCGAAAGCTCAACGTAAACGGTGTCCTTCTCGGCACGCACGCCCACGGGGACATTCGTGGGCGTGACCACGGCTTGGCCAGCGGCGACGTCGGCGGGCATGGCACCCGTGATCTGTGCCTCGCCGGCAACAACAAGCTCCAGCCTGTGGTAACCGTAGAGCTCGGCGCTGATGTCGGTCCCGGCGCCAAGGCTAAAGTACGAGAGGCCGTTTCCACTGGCCTCCCAAACCGGATGCGAAACCGTGAAGCCCGCGACAGGCGGGTTGTCTGCGGCTATATTAAATGTGTGTCCCGCTGTCTCATTCATACGCGACACTCCTCTCTAACGGTGACAAGGCAATGGTGCTCCGCTGTGGCGAAAAGAAAAGTTGTCGTAGCAACAAAGAATACCGCCTGGCGTCAGTTCTCAGGCGAAGGGGACACGGACGCAACGGGAGACTCCTAGGGGAGAAGTCACGTTGATGGTCCTCACAGCAGCACCTCCAAGTACCCGCTAATCTTTCTCTCAACTCCAAGATGCCTGGAATATGCTATAAGTTTTGGCGGATCGCATCTGTCGCTACCTATGTACATGCGCATTGCCGGAATCACAATCTGGAGGTCCGCATGGCCTAGGGGCCCACGCACCACATCGCATAGTGACTTCTCTGCGTCATGCGCACACACGGCGTTGCCATGGGGGGTAATCGCGCTACAAATGCCGAGTTCGAGTACTTTGGTGGCGCACGATGGCAAATTATGCCCGCAGCCTTTGCCGACGACTTGTTGCAACTTCGAAGAAAAGTCATAGTGAGAGAGGCGCTCGCTCGGAGAGATCCTGAAGCCACAATGCAGAATTGTCGGCAAAAATCCCTCGCGCATAGCGGCACTGCGTCACAACCAAGGAATCTTCCCACGTCTCTGGCATAGCGTAGAGGCCACGATCAATTTGGATTATTATCCCACCCTCGACAGCTTCTGAGAGTTCCCGCCGAGGTATCCATGCCTTTGTAACTTCTCTAGAAGAGAGGTATCCGCCATTGCTTTGGACTATTTAGAGTATTTTTCATTGTCATTTGCCTCGCCACCCCCTCTCTCGAACATTTATCCTGAATATGTTTCAACTTTAAGCATGTCAGTACGAGAAGGGCCCTCTTCTAAAGAACTGGGGCTATTTCCTATCTCAAGACTACTTGCGGAACAGATGAGTAACCCGGGCAACGTAACCAAAGTCCGTTACCCAGGTCATGCCGCTATAATTATTTTTTTAACAGGTAGTCCTATTTAACCGTGACCACATCTGCATTAGACAGCGCATAGTCCGTAAGCTCTTGACCGATTCCGGGTTCCTCGGGCACCTCAAAGTACCCACCCTTTGCAACGTAATCGTTCTTGCAAAGCCGGATGTTGTCTTCAATCAGTGCCGATGCATGAAGCTCGTGAATCACGAAGTTAGGGATAACGGCCTCAAGCTGAAGTGCAGCACTTGCAGAGACTGGCCCGCCACAGCAGTGGACCTGAACGCCGATGTCGTAGACATGGGCGTAGTCGCAAATCTTCTTACCCTCAGTGATACCTCCGACGTTACAGAGGTCAGGTTGAATGATATTAATTGAATGGTCCTCGAAGAATGGTCTGTAACCCCAGCGCGTGTAGACCCTCTCACCCGTGGCAATCGGGATGCTTACCTTATCGTGAATTTCGCGGAAGAGCTTGGGATTCAGCGGTTGAGTTGGCTCCTCGTAATAGAAGCAGCCGAGTTTTTCGAGTTCTCTTCCGAGCTGAACAGACGTGGTGGCATCCGTGAGTGCATGCAGTTCAATAATGATATCCACATCAGGTCCGACTTCGCGCATCGCTTCAACGCGCTTGACTGCCAAATCCATCTGATCGCGCTGAAGGATGCCCCTGCTTGACCGGCCCATCCACACACCGTTCTTGTCAAATCCAACTGGATCAACCTTTACACAATCAAAGCCATCAGCCATTGCTTTCTGCATTGCCTCTGCATACTCTTCAGGCTTCGCAAGAGATTTTGACACCTTTCCCCAGTCAAACTGAAGTTGAGAGGCATATGCACGAAGCTTGGTGTTGGTCTTGCCTCCCAGCAATTGATAGACGGGAACTCCGAGGGCCTTTCCCCTAATGTCCCACAGCGCAATATCTATGCCTGAGATGCCTGCCATGATGACGCCACCGTTGCCCATGCCCCAAAACGTGAGTCGGTGAAGCCTGTCCCATATTTGCTCGTTGTTCATAGGGTTCAGCCCAACGATGCACTTTGCAAAATCGACTGCCATGCCAAAGCCAGCAGTTTGAGCGTTGCCGTACGCAACGCCGACCTCACCGAGACCGGAAATCCCCTCGTCGGTGTTAATCCTCACGAACACGGGATGCCAAGGGACGTTGCCCACGGCAACCTCAGCTGGGATGGAAGGCTCCTTGAAAGTCCGAATGACGTCCACGCTCGTAATCTTCATGGCTCTCTCCTTGCTAAAGCTTACGTACGATGGATGGGATTTGTCTATTCGCCGTAGTAGACTCGCCGAAGCATCTCGCTTGCATATTCCTCAGTAATCTTTACTGGGTTTGCAGGAGTCGCGACATCCGTGAGTACTTTCTGGACGAGGGTATCGAAGTCGGTATTGAACGTACCTTCGTCAGGAACAAGCTCCTTCATTGTTGCGGGAACGTCGAGCTGCCTCCTGAGATCGATGATTGTTTTCTTCAAATCATTTTTGCCGACAAACGTAGCGAGTTCCTCGTAGCGCTTCCTCGCATGACTATCATGGTTTGCATTAAAATCAATCGAGTACGGGAGCACTACAGCATTCGCAAGGCCGTGGGGAATTCCATACGTCGCTCCAAACGTGTGCGCCACCCCATGACATATTCCAAGCGCACAGTTTGAAAACGAGATTCCTGCCAAGCATGACGCTGCGAGCATGTCCCCACGTGCTTGCAGATTATCGGGCTCGTTCGCGCAGATGGGAAGTGCACGGTAGCCATAAATCCACGCTCCGATTGCCTGAGCATCGGAGAATGGATTGGCAAGCGGAGTCACATACGATTCGATGGCATGCGTGAGAGCATCCATCCCGCATCCCACGGTACCGCGACGAGGCATGGTGACCGAGAAGATTGGGTCGAGAATCGCAACGTCCGGAATCAGTTTCCCCGTGTACTCCCGCACAGAGTACTTTCTCTTTTGAACAGGATCTTTGATGAGCGCGGCCCTTGTACACTCTGAGCCAGTACCAGCACTCGTAGTGATACAACAAACGCGTGCCTTCTTGCGAAGCTCCAATGGCGCCGGGGGCATAACTTCCTCAAGAGACTTGTATTGGGGATTCTCGTAAAAGACCCACATGGCCTTTGCGGCATCCATAGCGGATCCGCCACCGAAGCCAATCACCCAGTCGGGTTCGAATTCACGCATCTCCTCGACACCCTGACGTACCGATTCCCAGCAGGGCTCCGGCTCAACATTTGTGTTTGATTTCCAAGCGAAACCAGCCGATTCCAGGACATCTGTCACAACCTTGAGCTGGCCGAGCTCCTCCTGAATGGTGCCGCTCATGACAATATACGCACGCTTACGAACGGCAGGCAACTCGGCAAGTGCCTTGACGGCATCTTCGCCAAAATAGATTCTATCTGCTCCCAATTTAATCTGTCTCATAGTAATCCCTTCGGACAACTAGTCGTAAACAATCGCGTTCTTGATTACTGAACCCGAGGCATGCTCGAGAAGTGCCTTCTCCAGCTCAGCAAGGGGATACTCATGCTGGACAAAGTCCTTATCGTTGATAACCCCCATCTCGAGAAGTCTGAAGGCTTGAGAGACGCTGAGCGGAGTTGTATGAAACACGCCTTTAATAGTGAGCTGCGAGTAATGAAGGAGCGTTGCATCCACGCTGAGAATGCTACCGGGCTTCGTCCCTCCGAATAAAAGAACAAAGCCGCCCTTCCTTGCCATACGGAGACTTTGCTCCCAAACTGTCAAGTTTCCCGTGCACTCAATCACCACGTCAGCGCCTCTGGAACATCCAAAGCTTTCGCGCACCGCAGCCGCAGGATCTTCAATGTCAGTAAGATTGAGCGTGCCCCAGGCCCCCATGGCCTTTGCTGCTTTCAATCTCCCCTCGGCAAGATCGGTCACAAGTACTTGAGCTCCCTCAAGCACGGCAAGGCGTGCGAACATAAGGCCTATTGGACCCGCTCCGTTAATTACGACGAGGTCCCCTAGACAAATGGGACAGTTCTGGATTCCGTAAACGGCACATGAGAATGGTTCAAGCAGACTCGCTGTTTTATGAGTCATTTCGTCTGGCATATGGAACATATTGAGCTGAACGATACGCTGGGGAACCTTTACGTATTCGGCATACGAGCCTCGGTTGAACAGAAGATTCTCGCACATGGATGTCTGTCCATGCTTGCACCAATAGCAACGTCCGCACGGGGCACTGTTGTGGACGGCTACTCGGTCACCCTCATGAAAGCCCTCCACTCCTAGACCCGTTGCGGCAATAACGCCAGAGAACTCATGACCGAATGGGTGCGGGGGTTTCAGAAGTGGATAACCCCTTTTGTAGTTCTTCACGTCAGTCCCGCATGTGGTGGAGACGACATTCTTGATAACGACTTCGCCCTCGCCTGGCTCCGGGATGGGCCGCTCGACAATACGAATGTCCTGTTGGTCGTACAGAACAGCAGCATGCATTTTTGTCACTCCGTCCTCGTCAGAGCGGGCCGGAGACAATCGCCTCCGGCCCAGAGAGTGGCTATTTCTTGTCAGGCACCTGACCGTAGGTCTTCGAACGCTCGAATGCCTTCTCCATTTCCTCGTGGGATATGTGGTTCATCTTCCCAGCGCACAGGCACTGGTACTGGACCTGAGCTACAAACTCGCAGTTAACTGCCAAGCCAAAGGCCTTCGGAAGGTTGGCCTGGCAGACGACAATGCCATGGTTGGCAAGAAGCGTCGCCCGAGTCTTCGGGTTAGCCTTCAAAGTCTCCCCCACCGCTTCGGCAAGCTCGGGAGTACCGAACGTAACGTAAGGGGTCAGCGGCACCTCCTCAACGCCCGTTCCCATAATCACGTAGTGAACGGACTTCATGGTCTCCCCCATGCATGCCAGCGTAGTGCAATACGGAGAGTGGGTATGGACAACCGCTCCAGCCTCGGGACGGTTTCGATAGAAAATAGTATGCAGTCCGTGTTCGGAGGAAGGCTTGCGCTTGCCGTCAATGATATTGCCGTCAAGGTCCATAACGACAACGTCCTCAGGAGTAGTGTCAAAATAGCCAAGGCCTGAGGGACTAATGGCCATGTAACCTGTTTCCTTATCATAAATCGAGATATTTCCCGATGTACCAACAGACAGCCCTGCTGCGCTCATCTTCTTGCCATACTCGACAATTTGCTCTCGGGCTTCCTGCATAATCATGATTGCGTCCTTTCATTCGATGAACAATAAAAGCTAAGTCGATCTATGAACTAAGCGCGAAGAGCCTTCAGATTTACGACCATGTCGCTCTCACCGGTATCCCAGTACTCGCGAATCTTCTTGGCGAGAAGCAATGGACTCTTGGGAAGAGCGTCGACTACGTTGCCTGCGGTATGCGGCGTCATCGTAAGGTTGTCAAGCTCAAGAAGCGGGTCCCCCTCTGGAATGGGTTCCTCCCAGAAAACATCGAGAGCGGCACCTCCGATAGACCTAGTCTGAAGTGCTTTAACAAATGCGTCCTTGTCTAGCACCCCCGCGCGCGAGGTATTGATGAGATACGCGGTTGGCTTCATAAGCGAAAGGAGCCTTTCGTTGATGCATCCCTTAGTCTCGGGCGTAAGGCGCATATGCAGGGATACGATGTCCGAATCCCTGAACAAGGTCTCCTCGTCTACAAGCTGGACGTCCAGCCCGATTGCATCTAGCTGTTCTTGCTTCAAATACGGGTCATATGCAATGACTCGCTTCATGCCAATACCGAGACACTTCTTTGCGACAAGCTTTCCAATGTGGCCAAGTCCAACAAGACCCAGCGTCATCTCGCACATCGACGTGGTATAGCCCGAGTTAACGTAATCCTTGCGCCAAACACCCTGCTTGAGCGCAGCGTGCGCCCGTGCAATGTTTCTGGTCTCCGCGAACATGAGCCCGACCGCAAAGTCGGAAGTGCATTCGGCATTGCGAATACAGTGAATAACGGGAATGCCATGTGCCGTTGCAGCCGGGACGTCAATGTGCTCCATGCCTCCGCGGCAGGTACCAATGAGCTTCAGGTTCTTGCCGGCTTCAATGAGCTCCTCCGCAACCGGGCAGAAGTGAACAAGCAGGACATCTGCATCGGCGATTTTCTCATATGCATCCGCCGGCGGACGCTCTGCAGAGGGACCGTTCTTCTCAAGGTTAAGTGAGTGCTTGTTGAACTCGCTCCGAGCACCGGTGTCCCAATAGGAGGTCTCGATCTCCGCGTCAGGATCAAGCGTCTTAGCCGCCTCGACCAGAAGGTCGACGGGGACAACAACATCTCCAATCACAAGGAACTTCATAGTGGCAGTCACCCTTCGTTCGGGTGCCTGCAGGGCAGGGGTTTCCCTGCAGGCACTGTTGAATAACGCTTGGCAAGTTTCGGTAGTTAGGTGCTCTTCAGCGGCTATGCAGCGGCCTTCTCGACTTCAGGCTTCTTACCGGTTGCAAGGAACTCGAGGTAATCCTGGAAGCGAACCTTGTTCTTCTTGAAAAGGACAAAGAAGACAACATACACCGCCACGGTCAGGGCAATAATCACGGGGTTCATGGTAAGGAAAGCCATGGTAATGAGACCTGCAGTGCAGTTGGACATAATGTAGCCAATGATGAAGGTTCCGCCGGCCACTGCCTGGGTTGCTGCCTCGAAACCAACCTCGGCTGCAACCTGGGTGAAGGTTGCTGCCCAGTAGGAAGCCATAAGAGTCTTGGCACTAAAGACGATGATGGCCATCAGCCATGCCTTCACGATGTTGCCATTGGAAAGGGAGACGGGAACCTCAACCATATAGGGCAGAGAAGGCAGGACCATCAGGGGGATCACGAGGTTGCCAGGAAGGACAAAGGCAACAAGCAGGGCGAACGGAATGACCAGCAGGCCAGTAGTGAGAGTAGCCGCCTCGCCATAGCCCAGAGCATCATTGACCGCCACGATAAACTCGCGATCCTTACCATACTTCGTCTTCGCCATGGTCTTCCTGGAGTACTCAGTCAGTGCTCCAAAGCCGGCAGCAAACATTCCGGCGATGCGAGGGAAGATAGCCATGACAGCAGCGCAGGTAACTGCGACGTTGGCGATGGAGCCCCAGCCGGCAAAAGAGTTGAGCTGCGTAAAGTTTCCAACAACGCCAAGGATGAGGCCCACAATCAAACCGATGTACATGGGCTCGCCCATGAATCCGATCTTCTTACGAATGTCCTGGGGATTCGCCTTGATCTTATCCATACCCATCTTCGAGAAGAGGATGTTGAGGACAAGATACATCGGAGCGTCACCGTTGTGGTGAGGGGCTGTCATCGCGCAGCTGGGATAGTGGTAATACGTCGACCATCGCTTCTGAATGGACTCAGCAATCAAGAGAGTGACCATGTTGATGAAGATCATCAGGAGAAATGCCATCCAGATGTTCTGGGTCAAAAGGAAGAACATCGACCCCCAAACGGAGATGGAGTAGTTGTTCCAAAGATCCGACGGCATGAAGATGTCTGTTGCCTTGCAAAGCCAGAATACTATCTGGAAGAGAAGGCCAATCCCAATAAAGGCCATGCCGATTTGGGTCGAGTAGGCGACTGCTGCGACCGCCTGCCAACCGATATCCAGCGCGGGCCTATTGAGACCAGAGTTGTTGACCATCTGCTGGACAACCGGGGTGAGAACTCCACCAAAGCCCGAAGTAATGAATGCCATGCCCTTAAGGCCAACGCCGACGAGAACTGCAGACTGAAATGCGCGCTTGCGTGGTGTCTTGAAAATGCGACAGATGATGTAGATGATGATTGGCACCGTAATATAGTTGCCAAATGCGTCAAAGAATGATTTTAGACCAGCGAAAAACACATCCATCGAAAGCCTCCTAATTCTGTGGTAGCGAGGTCTCTATCTATTCGGAAAGGTCAAGCTTGCCAACCTCATCCATGAGTTGCTCGATGAACTCGTCCTCGTTGATGCCAACAAGGAAACCTGTTGCATTGAGCATGGGTATTCCGGGGTCATCCTCAATGGGGCTAGTAAAGGCAATCAAATCCCAATCGTTAGTCATCATTGCAATGGGCACGCCGGGAGGATTGGTCTCGTCAGAGTCAAGCTGGTACCCATGCTCCTCAAGGACATCCTGGAGCTTTGCCGCGAGCATTGCCGAGGTGGCGGTGCCCGAACCACAGACGCACAAAATACGTACCGGTCTCATAGTTCACCCCATTGTTCTGAATGTGATTTCTAGGAAGATTGCTTATGCTTCGTCCAGCTCGTGAAGGAGCGAGACAATTTCCTGCGGACTATCGGAAGTCCTAACGGCACGGAGAAGATCGTCGTCCTGGATTACGTGCATCATTGCCCTCAGGAGGTCAATCTGCTTGTTGGAGTCCTTTATCACAAGCGGCATGATGAGACTAACCTGAAGCTTTGTATCAGGCTCCCCCATCATGCTGAACTCGACCGGTTCCTTAGGGACGATGACGCCGATAGCCGGTTTTACAACAAGCGTCGGATCCGTGTGGGGAATTGCAATGCACATCGATTTGCCAGGTAAACCGGTCGGAAAGACCTTCTCTCTATCAAGGACCATCTGTGCGTAGCCCTCTTTTACATAGCCGAGTTCCCTGAGCCTCGATGCCATGAGGTTGATTGCATCCTCCGAAGTGGCAACGTCGGCGTCAATGAAGACGAGATTCTCATCGAGTAGCTTATTCATTCAGCTCACCTCCTCACAGGGGTAGCCAGAGACGTCTGGCGACGTCTATCCAGTTTTCTGGTTGTTTGCCCGCGGCCTATAGGACACTCAAGGCTGCAAGCATCGAGAGAAGGGCAACAGCGCAGGCGATAAACCTAATGACCCGTCTGGTCTTAACGAGCCCCAGACGAACGTAGAACTCGTAGTGAGTAAACACCGCAGGCCATACGAGTACCGTAAGGCAGATTCCTAGGAGCGGAGCATATGACCACCAAGTATGGATATCCATACCGATAAAGAAGAGGTTTACCACGAGAAGAACGAAGAGCACGAGATAGTAGGGGGTACGAACCTTGTTGTCCTTATTAATGAATGCCTTTGCCTTCTCGTACTCCACTTGGTTGCAGCAGGCTAGCAACGGGGATCCGCCGGGATTAAGGATGAACTCGGGATTGGCATCGCCTGAGCCGCACCAAAAGCACCTGGTTCCCTCGGGAAGGCCGTGACGCCCATTGTAAACGAGCCTTTTCTTCGCGCTCATCGCTTGCCTCCCCTATTCAGCCCAACAGGACTACTTTCTTCAAGCTCGGCAACATGATCTGGAACAGACAGCCACTCATACAGCGCGTAGAGTGTTCCCCAGTGTGAGTACCTATTAATTGTCGCGATGCAGATGACGACCCGTGCAATTTCTCCGTCTGGGAATCTAACCCCGTCCGGAGAAACAACCACCTGGGCAGCAACATGAGCGCCCTCGTCTCCATACATGGGGCATCTGACAACAACGACGTCCTTCTCGGGTCGATAGTAGAGAAGCCTACGCGACCGTATGATGTTCTCCATCCGCTCAACGAGTCTGCTGGAGGTTGCTCCATTTTGCAGAACGAGCGCCCCAGCGATAACCGCTTCCTTCCAAGTTGACCCTTCTGAGACCGCAATCGTGTCCGGAAGGATGCAAGAGCCCTGGCTTTGAATCACCGGAGGCCCCATGAGTCCCCGGTCTCTCTCATCAAAAAACCGAAATAGTTCGAAATGAAGCTTATCGGACTCGAGAATCGTTGCGTCGTGTTCGGGGAGGCTATTGCTTACAATTTTGATGATTCCGTCAATGAGGGAGGCATAGCGAGAGATGATCCTATTTCTCCTAAGGACTCCATATATCTGCTGACGGTTATCGTCAGAGAGAAATGGAGTGATGCTGACGATGTTCTCGCCAGAAATATCGGGAGGGAGCTGGACGAGCGTAAGGACTAACGCATAGCTGTCGAGAGTCCAACGCTTGAGCTTCTCTGGCTCTTCGTAGTCAAAGTCAAACTGGATACCCACGGCATCCACTAGCTGTTCTTTGACCAGGGTTGCCGTGGACATATTCGAGGCGCCAATCACCAGGACCTTGGTTGCACTTGTGTCGCCCTGCTCAAGCATCTTATTGTCAAGATCCGAGGATAGGTACACTGTCAGGTACGCAAGCTCATCGTCAGAGAGCTGTCCCATCCCCGAGAGCGTTGCAGCCCTGCGGGTAAATTCATAGGTCATCGGATACATCTTCTGAATGTCATTTGTGAGGGGGTTGTGGGCAGAGATGCCATACTTCTGACGATAGTAGAGAGGACGAATATGGTGAGTTAGCTGTTCGTGGACGTAGCCTTTGTTCACGAAGGTAAGGCAGCCGACTCGCTCAAAGTTTGCAATTAGGCGCTCGGTCAGGTTTGAAATATAGTGATCTTCTTCGCTGTGAGCCATGAAGTCTGCAGTCTTGATTCCCAGCAGCAACGAGGTGATATAAAGAACTTCTTCAGAGGGGAGTATTATTCCAACCCTCTTTAGCTTCTCTGCACTCATTTGGACAGAGCGGAAGGACGCCGTCCCCATCAGAGTCAGCTGTTCCTCGCGTCCCATCTCAACCCAATGCCCAGCTAGCCCCCGCAACCAGGAAACCTGAATCATCATTCCCTCGAGACCTGCTGAATCCAGGAAGCAACGTGTTTGAAGGTCCGACTCATACTGCTTGATGAGACTACGGCAGAGCTCGTAATAATCGATGTCGTTGTTAGTCGCCTTTGTGAGGGTAACCTGTAGGTGGCGTTTAACATCCGTCGCCCTCCCGGAAGCCGCCAACTCCTGCAGCTTTAGCCAGATGTACTTTCTCAGCGTTATCTCGTCGCCCTTGACAGAGTAACCGCCAGTAGGGGAACTCTCGAGATCAAGGCCTCGCGGACAGAGCTCTGTCCGCAGCTCGCGAATATCGGCAATTGTCGTGTTTCTGCTCACGCCGAAGTAATCCATTAACGAGGCAATGGTAACTGGGTCAATGGACAACACAATCAGAACCGCTGTCAGGGCCCTTCTTTCCTCGAGCGAGAAATGGGTAGACGAGTGTTCACCAAAGAAGCGCCCCAGCTGGCTCCAAGAGATACCGTCTGCACTTATCACTTGGTTTACAACAGAGATGTGCCCGAGTCCTTCACTCGAGAGCCATTGATGAATCTTCTCAATGTCGTAATACACACTACGCCGAGAAATCTTGTACTTGGACATCATGTCAGCAACGAGAATTCCATCGACAGCCTTGGAGAGATCATGAAGCTCGTTGCGTTGGCGACCGTTTAGGTTTGCCCGAACCACAATCCCCTCCTTAGTTTTTGCCATCTCTGGTTTTCATTTTCACGCCTTGTGAGATGCGCGAGAATTACCAAAATACGAAATGTGCTCTCACGGGCTGCATGCAAACAACTGTGCTCAGAGACGCGCGAGCATCGTTTACAAAGGCAGACAGCATCGTTTACCTTGTCTTTGTTTGTGTTATTGCATTCTCAATTCCAAGTCGTCACATACGGTTAGCCACATATTTTGTTTAACTAAAATAGCCATGGTTGATTTGAGATTGTTTCGGCAAACCGTCTAAGGCTGAAAAACGGCCGTTCAAATGGTCGATCAGAAGGGGCGCGTCCCTGACAGCCTTATTCGGTATTTGCACTGTGCAAGACTGCCAAATCGTGCAATTCTGACATGCAAACGAGTGGACCCGCTCAATAAATGAGTTCCGAGGGAGATTGGGGATTACCGCCCGTTAAGAGACTCTCATCTTGGCCAAATGAAATCTCTTCACCAGCGGCGAATTTTTGCTCAGCTCCCACCGTGAGCAGGTTCTTCCCGTCATCCGCAAGGGACTCCAGTTCATCCACATGGACTGCGCACCAAGTCCCGCAAAGGGCAAGCGGGGATTTTGTACCGAATCTCAAATCAATGCCCTCACACATGCGCACGGGCGCCCACGACAAGGTCTATGAGGGGGCAAATCTGGAATACGGGGATTCCGCATATTGCTAACGCACGGATTCCTACCCTGGATTCTACCCTTTTGGGGAAATTCGTCCTTTTACCAACGAAAAAGGTCAGGACAACATGTGTCCTGACCTGCGAAAACAATGGAGCCAGCAATCAGACTCGAACTGATGACCCCCGCTTTACGAGAGCGGTGCTCTACCAACTGAGCTATGCTGGCCTGCGCTTGAGCGCCCAACTACTATACGGGGACGCGCCCTGCTTTGCAAGCGTCAGCGCGGATTTCTCCATGGATTCCCTCGCCGGATGGACGCACACGAGCCCCTTAGCGTTTCGCACGCGGCACATAACACCCATCAGGATTGCCGAAGAGCACCTCCCTGCACAAAAATCGCGGTTGCCGGCCCATTTTCGGCAAATCGCCGAGTACGAAAACTCTAACTTTTTACGGGGCCGCAGGTAGAAAAATGGCACCTGCGGGGTGATACTAAGCGAAACCACGAATTTTGACCGGCAACCGCGATTTTTGTGCACGCCACCTTCGCAAGCGCGATTACTGCCCTCCCAATCGCGCCCAAGCAACTGGCACGGCACTAAAGCGACCAGCTTCCAGCCCCGCGCCGTCCAAGCACACCCCTCACCGCTATGATGGTGAGCCTACGCAGGCAGCAGGCAGCGGGAGGGATGACATGAAAGACAACTCAAACGGCCACTTCCCTTCCTCCGCCGAGCTTCTCCCGCACGTGGTGCGCACGCAGTCTGGCCTCGCACTCGTTCACACCTCGCGTGTTCATGGCGTCTGGCAGCGAATCCTCAGCACAGGAGGCGTCTGGCAGTCCGCGACCTTGCTGGGTCCCCACCGCATGGACCCGCCGTTTGCCTACCACAGAGCTTTCTGCCGCGTCTTTGACCTGGTGCCCAACGTACAGCGACTTCTCGCCATAGGCGGCGGTGGCTTTGCGTTTCCAAAATACGTTGCCGAGAAGCACCCCGACGTCGTGACCGACGTGGTCGAGATAGACCCGGCGATCATCGAGGCCGCGCGGCGCTGGTTCTACCTGGACGAGGCCTGCGAGCTGCAGAGACGCGCAGGTGGCCAGCTCAACGTCATCTGCGCGGACGGCCGCCAGGTGCTCGATAACGCCACGTACTCCTCGTACGACGCGATCGTCCTCGACGCCTTTATCCGCGACGCTCCCGTGCGCACCCTTGCGACGGTTGAGGCGTTTCGAGCTGCACACCAGGCACTTTCTCCACGTGGTGTCCTTCTCGCCAACGTGGTCCCAGACGAGAACGATCCAGGCAACGGCTTTCTAAGAAGCGTCGCCGCTGGTCTTGTGGCAACCTTCGTCAACGTGGCGATCACCCTGGTGATTGACCACCAGAACGTCGGCGAGAACTACATCGTCTTTGCCTCGGACACCGCCCTCGACCTTCCCGACGCCATCCCCTTTGACGAGGACTTCCTCGGCGACGTCCTGCACGACGAGTCACTGTAGACAGCAGCCGGCGATGTCGCCGAAAGACGCAAAATGATGCAATTATCGCCAAACAATGCCCTCCGGAGACAATTTGTCGCCGGAGGGCAGTCTGTGTTGCAAATGCCGCCAAAAGGGGCCCTCCGGCGACGCAGGACGGCGCGGGGAGTGTGACGCGGGAGGGGACGGCGCGGGCGCCAAGAAATGCGAGAAACGCGACGGCGCCAACCTACAGCATCCGAAGCACGCCGCGCACCAGCCGCTCGAAGTCCTCGGAGTAGCGCTCGGCGCAGGCAAGCACAGACTCGTGGTCCGTGTCGGCCGAACCCGCCATGTTGGTTGCCAGCGTGAGCCCCAGCACGTTCATGTCGAGCGCACGGGCCATGATGACCTCGTTCACCGTGGACATGCCCGCAAAGGAGACCCCCAGCGAGCGAAGTGCCGCCACCTCTGCCGGCGTCTCGAACGAGGGGCCCAGCATGCCGGCGTAGACTCCCTGCTGCAGCCCAATGCCGGCGTCGTCGGCAACGCCCTGGGCAATCGTGCGCAGGTAGGGCGAGAAGGCCTCGCTCATGTCCACAAACGGCGTATCAACGTCGCGCAGCTCGTCCCACTCGGCAAGCGGGTTTCTCCCCGTAAGGTTGATCTGGTCGGTGAGGATGCCGAGGCCAACCTTGGCGTTGCCCTCGACCGCGCCGGTGGCGCAGGCAAAGATGATGTCGCGGCACCCCAGGCGGAACGCGTGCCGCACGAGCGAAGTGACCTCAGAGGCAGAGTAGCCCTGGTAGAGGTGGATGCGTCCGGGGTAGACCACCACGGGAACGTCGTCGATGGTGCCAACCGTAGCCTCGAAGTCGTGCCCCCGCACGGGACGCGCGGACTCCGGGAAGCCCTCGATGTCGTGATAGTCGATGCGGCGCACGGGCTTGACGAGCTTGGCAAGGTGCCCCAGGCCCGTCCCCAGCACAATGGCAACAGGATGCTCCACAGAGGGCTTGCAGGACTCGACTGTCTCCTCGCTAACCACGCAGATCCCCTCCTCCTCGAGGAGACGGGCATAGACACCCTCCCCCTCGGTAAGACTTCCGGTATATGTACCATCGTAGATGACGTGAACGCCGCATGACGGGCTTTTTGCCTTGAGGACGGCGAGCGGTGCCCCCGCGCGGCGTGCAACGGCAAGCATCTCCTCGCTCCCGCGCCAAAAGGCCTCGGTCACGTCGGTGCCGTCACGAAGCCACACGCGGCCGTCGCGCTGCTCGGCAGGTGGGCGAGGCACAGGCAGGCGAGCCGCCATCTCGGGACACACGGGCGTCACCTCGAGCTTCTCGGCTAAGTCGAGAACCGCCCGGCACGGCTTTGCCCCGCCGTCATAGCGCACGGGCCTCCCCAGAAGGCAGGCGCTCACAATCGCACGCATTGGCACTCCCCTCTCGCGGCAGGGCGGCCGTCCACTTACCCCGCGACCCCTGCCTCACGCATCCACAGCTCATCAAAATTGTCATCAAAAAGGGGGCGGGGCGCAATGCCCCGTCCCCACAGAGACGCGCTTGTCGTGACCTTTAGACCGTCATCGAGCTGATCTGGATGGAGGTCTTGGAGAGCAGCGTGTTGACGTAGGTCGTCCACTCGCTCGACGCCTGCGAGGCTGCGGTGGAGTAGTTGGAGTACGCCACGTAGTAGGCCTGCTCGGCGGCCGCGTAGCTCGCGGAGTCGTTAGAGATGGAGTAGGTCGAGAGCGCCGAGTAGTACGAGCCGTCGGTCCTGGCCCAGGTGTTGTTCTCGGAATCCCACTCGTCTCCGGCAAGGTTGATGATGTACTGAGCGTAGTCGGCGGACGTGGTGTCCTCGTTGCCGTCAGAGGGCGCGGTAGGGGCGGTGGGCTGGTCGGGCACCGTGGTGGTGACCACGGAGTCACGAAGCTTCTTGATGACAGCAGCGTCGTGGAGGAGCGACTTGGTGGCGTCCTCGTCCAGGCCGTAGTTGGAGCCGATGGTTGCGAAGTCGTCGGTGCCAAGGGTGTTCTGGGCGTACTGGCTCACGTCGTCATCGGTCACGCTGATGCCCTGGGCGTTGGCATCCTCGAGCACCACGGCGTTGCGCGCGTAGCTAAGGACGTCGTCTGCGGAGGGCACGTTGTAGGTGCCGTCATCGTTGGCCTGGTTCTCGAGCGAGCCGTTCTGCTCGAGGACCTCACGCGCGGTGATATCATGGCTGGTGCCGTTGTACGTGTAGGTGGCAATGGCGTTGTCCAGCTCGGAATCGCTGATGGTGGTCTCGCCGGAAGCCGATGCCGTCCCCTTGCCGAGAAGGAAGTGACCGCAGAGGACGCCTGCGACCAGGGCAACCACGCAGATGATGATCCAGACGGGGGTCCCCAGCCCACGCTTTGGGGCCTTGGGAGCCTTGGTGGCGTCCTCCTTGGCGGTGTTCTTATCGATGGTGCTGTCTGCCATGTGCTCACCTCTCGAACCGGCGCGGGAAGCCCGCGTCATGGATTTGCATTTGGAACTCGGCGGATACATACGTTAGGCATTCTACCGCACCAGGGTTTGCGGCCCGGCACATCAGGGGCCATACTCCCCCGTGTCCGCACATGCGCGAAGCTATCCTGAAAGCGGGCTGCGCACAGAAGGAGGGCGCCCACGTGGGACGCCCGGCCGAAAACCCTACTTAGCCTTACCCTTCGCAACTGCAAGGATGTCGCCCGAGAACTGCTTGATGTAGCCGTTGCCGCTCTCTGCATCAAACTTCACGCGCGAGACCAGCTCCTTTGCCGTCTTCTTGGAGATGTCACCGCCGGCAAAGGCAAGAAGCCCCTCGAGCATGTCGCGGTACTCGGCGTCGCCGTGGTAGCACTGGATGGCCTCGTCAAGAAGCGGCCAGACCTCGTCTGAGCTCTCGGCCGAGGTGGCACCCAGGCGGCAGAGGAAGAGAAACGCCGCCAGGCGCACCGTCGCGGAGGCGTCGTCGAAGAGCGACGCCTCAGCGCCGTCGAAGGCGGCGCTCACCTGGTCGGCGTACGCGTCCGTCATGGTGGAGAGGGCGTCGAGCACCTCCCAGCGCGTCTGTGCCTCCGGGCGGTCAAGGGCGTCGACCAGCGCGTCGATGTGGCCGGCGAGCAGCGACGGGTCCTTTGCCGCCACGGCCGCGATGTCCTGCGACACCTCCTGACGGTGCCTGCGGCTCGACGCCGAGAGGCCGTCGACCAGGGCGGCCACGCCCGCCGCGCTCATCGTCTTGTTGTTCTCCCCTGCCATTGCCAAGTCTCCTCTCTTAGCCCCGCGCTACTCGTGGAAGCCGTCGACCACGACGGTTCCGCTCTTGGGGTCCTGGTGTATGTCGATAAAGCCAAGCTTTGCCGCCTCGCGGATGAGCGCCGTGAAGGAACGGTACCCAAACGAGCCTTCCGAGAACTGCGGGCGCTTGCGTCGCATGGTGTCCTTCAGGCGGCTCGCAAGGATGAACGAGTCGCTCTCGCGCTGCAGGGCGTCGATGGTCTCGAAGAGCAGCTGGTAGCAGGGCTGCTTCTCCTTGGGGACCTTCTGCGAGAAGTCCGGGATGCCCGCCGAGCGGGTGAGGTCCTCGTAGAAGATGAACTCGTCGCAGACCTCGGCCAGAAGCGAACTGGTTGACTCCTTCATGCCCACGCCAATGACCGTCTTGCCAAACTCCTTGAGCTTGGAGACGAGCGGCGAGAAGTCCGAGTCGCCGGAGAGAATCGCAAAGGTGTCGATGTGGTCCTTGGTGAGGCACATCTCCACGGCATCCACGGCCAAGCGGATGTCGGCCGAGTTCTTGCCGGTGTAGGCGCGGTCCGGGATCTCGATGAGCTCGATGCCCAGCTCGTGCAGGGGCGTGACGGCCGTGTCGAAGCGCTGCCAGTCGCAGTAGGCGCGCTTTGCCGTGATGCGGCCCTTGTCGACCAGGCGCTCCAGGATGAGCTTGACGTCGGGCGCAGGACCCGGTTCCTGGTGGCCGTTTCGCTTGCGCTTTCCGGTGCCCAGCGCAAGGTTCTCGTAGTCTATGAACACCGCAATGGAGCTCTGCGGCATGTCGGTGGTTGCCATCTAGTTCCCGGATCCCTTCTTGGCGTTGGTGCCGCTCGCCGAGCTTGGCCCGTCCATCTGGACGCTCATGAGTTCTGGCTCGGGCTTGCCCTCCTTGCGCGCCTTGCGCACTGCACGCCTGCGGGCCTTATCGGCCTCGGTGTGGTTGGCCTGGTCCTTGTTCACGTTGAAGTACTTGTCGGCGAACTTCCAGGGACCGACGGACTCGCCAAAGCCGATCTTTGCCCCGGCAAGCGCGCCGGCCATGAGCCCAAGGACCAGGCCAGCGAGCGTGAGCAGCTGGGCGGCCCACACCACGGCAGAGACCGCGACGCCAACCACGACAATCTTGAGGTTGGCGATGTGGAAGTCGCGCTTCTCGACGCACTTCTTGCCCATCTCCTCGCCCACGTGCTCGCCGATGACGAGGCCAAAGGCAAAGAGCATGATCACGAAGATGGCAACAGCGAAGCTGCCTATGCCGAGCCTGCTCTCGTCCATGCGGGGCTACTCCCCGTCTCCGTGGTGGTGGCAGCAGTGGCCGTCCTCGTGGTGGTGGCCGCCGCAGCAGCCGTCGCCGCCGTGGCCCTCCCCGTGGCCGCCGCAGCAGCCGTCGCCACCATGGCCACCGCAGCAATGGCCGTCCTTGTCGTCCTTCTCGTCCTCGTTGGCAAGGTCCTCCACGTCGAGCTTGGACCAGTCGAGGCCGGCCGCCGTGCAGGTGGCCTCATCCTGGTAGAGGAGGCTAATGGCCTGGGTCCCCAGGCGCGCGCCGCCAATCTGGTACAGCATGTCGTAGAGGGTGTAGGCCGTGTCGGCGCCGGGAAGCGTGATATCTGTGTCCTCCGCCTGTGCGAGCGCCAGCCCCAGGTCCTTGCGCAGGTGCTCCACAAGGAAGCCCGGCTTGTAGTCTCCGTTGAGCGACTTGGGCGCCAGGCGCTCCATGGCTACCGAGCCGCCCATGCCGTGACTCACCATGTCGAGCGTCTGGGCAACGTCGAGGCCGCCCTGCTCGGCGAGGGCCATGGCGTCTGCGTAGCCCACCATGCACGCGGCAAGCGAGACCTGGTTGCAGAGCTTGGCCGTCTGGCCCTTGCCGGCGCCGCCCATGTAGTAGATCTTGTCCGAGAAGGTCTGAAGGATGGGCAGCACGGGTGCGGCGTAGCTCTCCTTGGCACCCACGATGAGCGTGAGCGTGCCCGCCTTGGCACCGGTGTCGCCGCCGGTCACGGGGCAGTCGAAGGCATGCTTGTCCTCGACCTCGCAAGCGTCGTGGATGTCCTTGGCGAGCTGTGCCGAGGAGGTCGTGAGGTCAACCAGGTAGGCACCCTTCTTCGCGGCGCGCACCAGCCCGTCCGTCGAGAGGTAGACGTCCTCGACGTCCGCGGGGTAGCCGAGCATGGTGAAGACGACGTCCGCGTTTGCGGCTGCCTGGGCGGGGGTGTCGGCCCAGTGCGCGCCCTTGGCGAGAAGCCCCTCGGCCTTCGACTTGGTGCGATTGTTCACCGTGAGGTCGTAGCTGGCATCCAGGATGTGGCCGGCGATAGGGGCACCCATGATGCCGGTGCCAATGAAGGCAACCTTTGTCCTGTGGGTTGTGGGCATATGCTTGGTCCTTTCATGTGAGGGAGGCCGCCCCGGGGCGCGTGCGCCGCAGGACGGCCCGGTTGTGTGCCGAGGCTAGGACTGCGCGCCCGGAGTTCCGGGCGCATCTTGGATATCGCCGCCGCCATTTGCGCGGCCTCGCACGCGCTTGGCGATGCGGTCGGTAAGCGAGAGCTTCTCGCGGCGGTCGGTGCCCCAGAAGACGAGGGCCACCATGCCCGGCCCCACGTGGGTCCCCAGGATGGGCGAGACCGAGGAGCGAATGACGGTGACGTCCTCGCAGCCCCTCTCCTTGCGGATCTCGTGCTCGAGCCAGTCCGCGTCCTTCTCGGCGTCGGTCGAGACGATGGCAAGCGGGAGCGAGGGGTCATGTGCGTAGTTGTCGCGGAAGTCCTGGATGATGGCCCGCAGCGCCTTCTTGCGGCCGCGGCACATGCCTCGCAGCGTGAGGGCACCGTTGAGGTCGTAGGAGAGCTCGGGCTTGATGTCGAGCTTGCCGCCCACGTTGGCCGCGGCGGGCGGGATGCGGCCGCCCGCGGCAAGCGCATCAAAGCTGTCAAGCGTGAAGTAGCCGTGGATGAAGAAGCGCGCGTCCGAGGCCCAGTCGTAGAGCTCGCGCGCCGTGAGGCCGTTCGACGCCTGGCGCACGACCTCGATGGCGAGAAGCTCGCCTGCCGCGGAGTCGCAGCGGTTGTCAAGGACGTAGATCTCGGTCCCAGGATGCTTCTCGCGGAGCATGTCCGCCGCCTGGCGCGCCGCGTTGATGGAGGACGAGAGGCCCTCGGAGAGCCCCATGTAGATGATGGGCAGGCCCTCCTCGGCAGCCCTCTCGAAGATCTCGAGGTAGCGGCCGGGCGTCACCGCGCTGGTGGTGTAGTGGGTCTCGGGGTGCTTGCGCATGTTCTCGTAGAACTCGTGCGGGTCCTGGGTCTTCCACATGTCATCCACGTGCTCCACGCCGTTGGAGTCCACGTAGGTAAAGGGGATGACCTCGACGCCGAGCTGCTCCGCCACGCCGGGGGCGTAGTCGGAGGTTGAGTCGACGATGATCGTAACGTTGCGCCTCTGATGGTAGCGCCGGCCGACGCCTGCGACGTCGGCCGGTGCCTGTGACGATTGGGGAGCTTCCTCCTGGGCGCTTATGGTCTTCTGGTCTATCTCTTCTGCCATTCGCTCAGTCTTTCCCGCTTACGCGTCCGGGTTTTCCTCGACCTTGGGCTTGATGATGCCGTAGCCGCCATTCTTCCTATGGTAAATGACGTTGACGAGGCCGGTGGTGGCGTTTGTGAACACATAGAAATCATGGCCGAGAAGGTCGGTCTGGACGAGGGCCTCCTCCTCGCTCATGGGCGTGAGCTCGACGTACTTCTCGCGCACGAGCTGGTCGTCTTCCTCCTCCGGCGCAGGCGTGATGAGGTTGGCAAGCTCGTCTGCACTGGGGACGGGCGCCGGCGGCACCTGGGAGCGCTGGCGACGGTCGATGACGCGGGTCTTGTACTTGCGCAGCTGGCGAGTGACCTTGTCGGACGCCTCGTCGATGGCGGCGTACATGTCATCGGCGCTGGCGACAACGCGCACCACGTTCTTGCGCACGAAGACCGTGACCTCGCAGGTCTTGCGATCAGGGTTCGAGGGGTTCTTGTCAACGCGAAGCACGACGTCGCAGCTCATGGGAGAGATGTCGAATACCTTGAGGGCGTCCCCTATTTTCTCGTTGACTCGGTCACGCAGCGCGTCGGAAACGGTGACCTTGCGACCCGAGATCTTGATGTCAACCATGCGTGCCTCCAATCGATTGCCCTGCCATTCCCGCGCAAGCACCGACGCGAGTCTGGCCGTACTTGGTAGGTACCCAAAGCGGCCGCGCGTTACGCGCAAAGGCGGCGGACGAGTGAATATGGGCAGTGGACGCAAAGAGCGGCGTGGACGCGGCAGGTCAGGGCGGGCGCAGCAGAGCATAGGAGCCACTCTCGGCGACAATGCAAATTTCGATTGGTTAGAGGAGGTTAAACAATCGAAATATGCAAGCTGCTAGCGAATCTGCAGATTCCGATTGGTTAGCCACCGCTAAACGATCGAAAAATGCAAGCCGCGAGAAGGGAAGCATCTGGCGAGAAGCTCAAGTCGGACTAGTAAAGAGCAGCGTTCCACCCAGCTGACCTGGTATTCGACCCCACACTCGCGCACTGGGGCCTCCGCTTTGGGGCTACACGGCCCCTCACTCGCAGCCCTCTCGCCCGCGAGGCCGTATGCCTCTTGTCTAACGGGCGGTGCGACTTACCTCTAGGACGAGCCGTGCTCGCCGCAGGGCGCACCCCACGACTTACGTGGATCCTTTTGGCCTCGTCTGCCATGAACTAGGGCGCACGCATGCGCCCGCAACCACAGACCTGGGTGGAACGCAGGAAATTATAGCAGGTAGCAGGCGAAAGCCAGCAACAGCAGCGCAACTGGCAGATTGTGCCGAGGCAGCCTCACCACACGCGAGCAAGGGCGCACGCCGTCACCGACGCCGCACCACGTGCAAGAAGCGCCCTCGTCGCCTCGCGCACCGACGCCCCCGTGGTGATTACGTCATCAAGCAGCAGCAGGTCAAGGCCCGAAACGTCATCACACACTGAGATGGTGCCCGCGAGGTTGGCCGCACGTTCCTCTCGCCCCAGGGTGCGCTGGTCACGAGAGTAGGGACGCACAAGGACATCGGCCAGGGAAAGACCTTCCTCACGACAGAGCGCGCGGGAGACGAGCTCCATGTGGTCAAAGCCTCGCCGCGCAAACGCCGCCGAGGTAGCAGGCACAAAGCACACGGCATCGATGGCCCGCGGGTCAAAGCTCGCGCAGCCATCACGCGCCGGCCAGGCGGATGCCTCGTCCAGCGCCGTTGCCATGGCGGCGGCAATGACGGGAGCCAGCCGTAGCTCGTGGGCGTCCTTCAGGCACGAGACCATGCGGGCGGCGGTGCCAGCAAACCTCAGTGCGCAGATGGTCGTGCGCGTCTCCCACTCATGCGTGCACTCCGTGCAGGTGAGATAGCCAAACGGAGCTCCGCAGTCCGGACACGCCCACCGCTGGGCAATCCAGGGGAGATTTTCTCGGCACTGCTCGCAGACGAGCTCACCGGGCATCTCGCAGGAGACGCAGCGCGTTGGCCACAGAAGCTCGGCGGCGCCAGAGGCGAGAAGCGAAGCGCCAGTGGAGAGGCGGCCCAGTGCGCCGTTGGCTTCGATTGGCATGCGACCCCCATCGCTTGCACGGGTGGGGGTCGCATCGGTTGAACTGATGGTAGCACGCGAGACCTTAGTGGGCAGGATCGTCCAAGCCCCGGAAGTGCGGCGCTCCCGCTTATTAACGAGCAGAGGTCGCGGGGCCGGCGACCGCCGAGGGACCAACGGTCGAGGAGGCTGGTCGCGGGGCCGGCGGCCGGGGCTGGTCGAGAGGCTCGCCCAGAACTTCCCCGATTATTGAACGAAATTTCTTACGAGAAATACATTCGGCCAGTTAAGCTTGAGACAATCTAGAAATATCGCGCGATAATTTCGGCACAACGCAGCCGAATGCAATTGAACGTGAGAGCGCAGAGCCAGCCTCCCCGCAGTCCTTTGTCGCCGAGAAACCTGCGGTTTAATTGCAGTTCTTCAAGGGTGTTGCTGACAAGAACCGCAGGCAGACGGCTTGTCTCAGCACAGAAAGGTGCTATTAACCCGCAGGTTTTCCAAGAGGGGCGAGGGCGGCGGGGACAGAGCGCAGCGGCAAAGGCGGCCGAGAGGAGACAACGCTGACCGAGCGGGGTCTACCCAAGCAGCTGACAGGCGTTCTCCCAAAGCGCAGCGTACGTCTGATCCCGCATGGCAACGCCGACGTCCTCGCGGACTGCAGCCACGCAGGCAGCCGAGAAGGCCACCATGGCAGGCTCGCACTCCTCGCCTCGCAGCGGCACGGGCGCCATGTAGGGGCAGTCCGTCTCGGAGAGGAGAAGCCCCTCGGGACAGGTCGCGGCCGCCTCGCGGATGTCGTCGGAGCGCTTGAACGTGGACGCCCCGCCAAAGGCAATGTGGCAGCCCAGCTCCACGAAGGGGGCCATGACCTCGGGACCGTCCGTGAAGCAGTGCAGGTCACAGCCAGCAGAAGGCATGCCCTCCTCGGCCAGCACCCGCGCCGCGAGCTCGTGGGCGGAGTGGTCATCGGGATCCTGGCTGTCACGAATGTGCAGTTCAACGGGTAGCCCGTGCTCGCGGGCAACGGCAAACTGGCGCCTGAACGCGGTCTCCTGCACGTCTGCCGGCAGCTCGTTGTACGGTCCAAAGTCCAGGCCAATCTCGCCCACGCCCACGCAACGCGGGCTGGCGAGAAGCTCTTCCAGGCAGGCAAGCGCGGCCTTGTCCAGCCGCGCCGCGCCGTACGGATGCGCCCCAGCCACAATGCGAACGCGCTCCACCAGCGGCGGAAGGTCCGGATACCCCGCGTACTCCGGAGGCACCAGCCCGTGTCGAGCGCACTCCTCCAGGCGCTCCGCGGCACGTTCCACCTGCTCGTCTATCCACGAGAGGTACGCTGCCGCCGAGGGAAAGAGGCGCGGCACCTCATCCACGGGGTCGACCGGCACCACCAGCAGACGCACGCCCGCCAGCGCTGCCCGGCAGATGGCAACAGAAGGGTCGTGCCGCGTGAAGCTCGTGAGGTGGCCGTGGGTGTCGGCCAAAGGCGCGCTCGCCGGCGGCAGCTCCCGCGGTCGGCCCTTGCGGTCGTGGAAGAGGTGGCCGTCCTCAAGCGTGAGGGCATCAAGGCCGAGAAGCGCGCTAGGCACCCGCACCGCCCTCCCCCGCAGCCGCGCCCTCCAGCGCAGCCGCCAGCCGCACGAAGTCCCCGGGCGAGAGGGTCTCGGCTCGCACGCTCGGCGCAATGCCGCACGCGGCAAACGCCGCGTCTAGCACAGCCTTCTCGTACCCGCTCGAGGCCATGGAGTTCCGGATGGTCTTGCGGCGCTGCGCGAACGCGGCATCGATTACCGCAGGCGTAGATGACGGCACACCCTCGAGCGGTGCGCGGTCGATGCGCACGACGGCGGAGTTCACGTGCGGCGGCGGGTTGAACGAGCCCGGCCCCACCTCGAAGCGGCCGGTCACACGGCCCAGAAGCGCCAGCTTTGCCGTGTAGGCGCCGTAGGTCTTGGACCCAGGGGCAGCACAGATGCGGTCCGCGACCTCGGCCTGGACCATCACCACGGCACGCCGCACCGATGGAACCTCGGAAAACACCTTGAGAATGAGGGTCGCCGCCACCTGGTAGGGCAGGTTCGAGACAAACTTGCCCGGCTCAAGCGGGAGCCCGTCCGGAATCACCCGGAGGGCATCCCCCATCACCAGGTTAAGCCGTTCGGAGTCCTGCGCGCAGGTCTCGGCCAGCACCGGCTCGAGCTGGCGGTCGGCCTCAACGGCGCAGACGGCGCCTGCGTGCGGCAGCATGGCCACCGTGAGGGTGCCAATGCCCGGCCCCACCTCAAGCACAACATCCGAGGGGTCAAGCTCCGCCAGGTCCAGAATCCTCCCGATCACGGTGTCATCCACCAGGAAGTTCTGCCCAAGCCGGTGCTTTGTAGAAAGCCCAAACCCGTCGAGCACATCTCGCGTTGCAGACTGGTTGGCAAGCCAGGAGTGCATGGCGCCTACTTCTTCTGAAGACGCGGGAAGAGCGCGTCGCCCTTCGTCACCTCGACGCCGCCGACGAGCCGGCCCCACTCGCACACGGACGCGAGGTCGGTGGTGCCCACCTCGTCGCCGGCGCCCATGCAACGCAGGACCTCGGCAGAGGTCTCGGGCATGAAGGGCGCCAGAAGGTGCGCGCAGATGCGGATGGACTCGAGCAGGTTCGCGATGATGTGGGCCAGCTCGCCGATGCGCGTGAAGTCCTTGGCCACCGTCCACGGCGCCATGTCCTCCACGTAGTGGTTGGCGGCGTGGACGAGCTCCATCACCACGTCCTTTGCCTGGACGTACTCAAGCTTGTCCATGTGCTCGGCGTAGCGGCCCTCGATGCCCTGGGCAATCTCACGCAGGGGGTTCTGCTCGTCCGCCCAGCCATCGGCAAGCTCGGGCGTCTTGCCGTCAAAGTACTTCGCGCTCATGTTGAGTGCGCGAGACACCAGGTTGCCCCAGCTGTTGGCCAGGTCGGCGTTGTAGACCTGCTCCATGCGAGAGAAGCTGATGGCCCCGTCCTCGCCGGGCACGACGTCGGTCATGAAGTAGTAGCGGTAGCCCTCGACGCCGAGAAGGTCAATCACGTCCTGTGGCGCAATGGCGTTGCCGCGGCTCTTGGACATCTTCTCGCCCTGGCCGGTCTCCTCGTTGCGCACCATGAGGAAGCCGTGCGCAAAGACGTGCTCGGGCAGCGCCTCACCGATGGCCATGAGCATGGCCGGCCAAATCACGCAGTGGAAGCGGATGATGTCCTTGCCCACCACGTGGTACTGCGCGGGCCAGCGATACGCCAGCTCGGCCTTGGCCTCGGGCGTGTCCACGCCGTAGCCCACGGCGGTCATGTAGTTGAGAAGGGCGTCGAACCACACGTAGGTCACGTGCTTCTCGTCAAACGGCACGGGGATGCCCCAGTCAAAGCTCGTGCGTGAAACGGACAGGTCCTGGAGGCCCCCCTCCACGAAGCTGCGGACCTCGTTCATGCGGAAGTCGGGCTGGACAAAGTCCGGGTGCTCGTCATAGAGCTTGAGCAGGCGGTCCTGGAACGCGGAGAGCTTGAAGAAGTAGGACTCCTCCTGCACGCGCTCGAGCGGGCGGCCGCAGTCGGGACAGAGGTGCTGACCTTCGGTGTGGTGCTCTTCATCGGACTTCGTGACCTGGGTCTCGGTGAAGTAGGTTTCCTCGGGCACGCAGTACCAGCCGTCGTAGGAGCCCTTGTAGAGGTAGCCGGACTCCTTCATGCGCTCCCAGAGGTACTGCACGGCGTCGTGCTGGCGCTGCTCGGTGGTGCGGATGAAGTCGTCGTTCGAGATCTCGAGCTGGCGCCAGAGGTCCTTGAAGAAGGGCGCCTGGGAGTCGCACCACTCCTGCGGGGTCATACCATGGGCTGCCGCGGCCTCCGCGACCTTCTCGCCGTGCTCGTCCATGCCCGTGAGGAACTTGACGTCATAGCCCGTCGCGCGGCGGTAGCGCGCCTCGACGTCGCAGAGGACGGTCGAGTAGGCCGTGCCCAGGTGCGGCTTGGCATTGACGTAGTAGATGGGCGTGGTAATGAAGAAGCTCGGCTTTGCCATGGGTTGGGTCTCCTAATGACGGACGTTGCCCTGCGGGATTGCATGCAGCGGCTATGATACTCCAGCGCGTTGGCGGAGGTGCGGCGACGCAGTGGGGCACGTGGGCTTGCGCAGAGGCGTCACGCGCCGGGGGCGCCCTTCTCGGCAGCAGCAACCACCAGGTCGTAGACCTGCGCACGGGGCACCGAGAAGGCCTTTGCCAGCCGCTTTGCCAGCGCGCTCTTGGGCTCACCCGCGGCAAGGCCGGCGCGGATGGCGTCCTCAAGCGTGGCGGCGCCTGCACCCGTCGCAGCGCGACGGCGCTCCTCGAGCTCGTCGGCCGTGGGCGGGGCGATGACAATCACGCACTCCCCACGGACCTCGTCGCGCGCGGCAATCTGGGCGGCAAGCGCCATAGCCTCATCGCGCACAACCTCCTCGTGCAGCTTGGTGAGCTCGCGCACCAGGGCCACGCGACGGCCCGGCATGACCTCGGCCACGCTCGCGAGCGTGGCGGCCACGCGGTGTGGCGACTCGTAGCACACAATGGCTCCCGGCACCTGGGCAAGCTCACCGAGACGCACCACCTGCGCAGAGTGTCGGCGCGGCAGGAAGCCCTCAAAAAAGAAGTGCTCGCAGGCCAGACCAGACGCGACAACGGCACAGGTCACAGCCGACGGGCCCGGTACGACCTCCACGGGAAGCCCCGCATCCAGCGCGGCGTCCACCAGGCGCTGGCCGGGGTCACTCACGCCCGGCATGCCCGCATCGGAGACAAATGCCACGCGCTCCCCCGCCTCCACGCGCTCCAGCGTAGTAGCCACACGCGACGCAATCACGTTCTCGTCGCAGCGTACAAGAGGAACATGCAGGTCAAAGGCCGAGAGGAGCCGAGCCGTGACGCGCGTGTCCTCGCAAAGGATGACGTTCGCCTCGCCCAACGTGCGCCTGACGCGTGGAGAGGCGTCCTCAAGGTTGCCGATGGGCGTGCCCACCACAGAGAGAATGCCTGTCATGAGCAGATAAGCCCCCGCTCGAAGGAGGAGAGTGCCACGCGGGCGTCCCAGCTGGAGAGCCTGCCCGTGGTCTTCCAGGTCTGGAAGAACCACGCGGGGAGCTTCTCGTATGCCGTGAGCTGCTCAGACGAGTAGATGCGCTCGAGCGCCACCCGCCCCTCGGGCGTCATGGCAGCGTCGGCAATGGGAAGCGCCGAGGACCACTTGCCCACCATCACAGGAAGGCCGCTTCGCTGGTCCTCGCGAATGTGGCGATGGATGGCCGCCATGATGTGGCGCACGCCCAGCGTGCTTGCCCCGGGCGCGTAGCCCATGTCGGCCATGATTGCCGAGGGCTTGTCCAGGTGGCAGTCAAGCCAGACGTTCTGGTACTGGCGCTGCGCCATAAAACGCCGCCAGTCGGTAGGCATGCCGGCGTCGGGGATGATCACCACGGGGTCTGGGCCGGCTGCCTCGCGCACGCGGTCGTAGGCGGCACGGTAGTAGTTTCTCAGCAGGTGGCCGGGCATGCCATCGGTGACGCCTAGCCCGCGGCGCGTTTGGATGCGGGCATCGTCCGCCACCTCGATGCCATAGAATCCCATGCGCGAGGCGTACCTGGAGCTTAGCTGCGAGAGGACCCAGAGTGCGTTCTCGCGGATGCCGCGGTCGTCGGTGAAGTTGTTCCAGGTCTCCTCGTCGCCGGGTACACCAGGGTTTACGGCAAGCGCAAAGACAACCTTGAGGTCGATTTCCTCGGCCCACTCGAGCGCCTGGTCTACCTCGTCAATGCAGCCCAGGTAGGGGCCGGGATTGGGACCTGACTCGCCAAAGACGTACCAGGGCACGGGCAGCCGCACGGCGTTGAAACCGCGTGATGCAATGCGGGAGAAGTCATCCTTAGTGAGGAAGCGGGCACGATGGCGACGGACCACCTCGCGGTAGCCCTTGGCTCCCAGCGACGTGATGAGCGAGGGCTCGTCAAGGGCACCTGAGCCCGAGAAGAGCTCCGGCGTGACCCAAGGCTCAAGCGTAAGCCAGCCAGTAAGGTTGACCCCGTGAAGGGCGTTCTCTGCCATGCGCCACCTCGCTCCCATCAAAGTTCAGCGCTAATTCAGAGTGTAGCGCAGGTTGTGTCGCCAGGAGCACTGTCCAGCGTTATTGTCGTGACGCTTCTGTCACACATTCGAGCGCGAACGTGTGACGGGGCGAACGCGTGGCGGCGCGATACACATTCGGCGTGCGAATCTGTAGCAACCTGCGAGCGAATACAACTTCGGGCGCAAATGTGTGGCAGCTATTGCCGAGAAGGCCGCCGGCGCACCAGCCGCGGCGTCCTACTCCACGTCCGGCTCGTACGACGCCCGGTTGTTGGGCGTCTCGTTGCAATCGACCCGGCAGACGGGAAGGCCGCGCGCCGAGAGCCGGTCGAAGAGGTAGTGCGCCAGGTTCTCCGACGTAGTGCGGAAGGGCAGCATGGTCAGGCTGAAGCCCTCAGACTTAAGCGCCTCGAGCGTCGAGGGCGCAAGCGAACCCTCCTCCACAAGGAAGGTGTGGTCAAGCGCATCGCACTCCTCGCGCACGATGCGCTTGAGCGTGGCAAAGTCCACCACCATGTCCTTCTCGGTGCCAGAGGTGGCAAGCTTGTCCGCCCGCACATAGGCAGCCACGCGCCACTGGTGACCATGGAGGTTCTCGCACTTGCCGTTGTAGTCGGTGAGGAAGTGCGCCGAGTCAAACCAGTACTCAGTCGAAAGCGTGTACACGCAAAGCCCCCTGTTGTTGAACGTCCAAAGCGAAGGAACCCTCTGCAGGGTGAATCCGGACAGTTTTCAGACATTTTGGCCGATAAATACATTGTTATGTGTCCAAAAACTGCCCGACAACGCCAGAAGGAGGGGCCGAGAAGCGCAAGGCAGTCGCAACCCCGGCGGCAGGCCGAGAAGCCCACCGCCACGACTCCGGCCTAGGCCGCGGCTCCAAAGGTCTACTCCCCCGCCGGCGCAGACGTGCTGCCGCCCGCGGATCCTCCGTTGGCTCCACCCTCGCCGCCGCGACGTCCGCGGCCGCCACGATGACGACGACGCCTCTTGGGGGCGGCTCCGTCACCACCAGCGGCCTGCCCGGCCGCAGACTGTCCGGCAGCGCCCTCGGCAGGCGCCATGTGCTTGGGAGCAGGACGACTGCCCTGCGCCGCAGCACCACCGCGGTCCCCCGGGTGACGTGTGCGACGACGCTGCTGTCCGCCCTGTGCCTGCCCGGCACCGGCGCCCTTCTCGGCACCCGAGCCACGTCCCTGGCTCTCCCCGCCCTCATCGCCGGCCGAAGCGTTTGTACCACCGGCAACGCGGTGGTGCCTGCGACGGCGCGTGGGCTTGGGAGCGTCCGCGTCGGGCTCGACGCCGCTCGTCACCGTGACCTCGAACTCCTCGGCGGCAAGCTCAACGCGCGCCGTGCGGCCCTTGCGGTGGCGACGCCTTGCGGGCTGCTGCTCGCCCTCCGCGCCAGCGGCATACGGCGATGGCGCACCGGCAGCCGGGCGCTTCTCGGCGCCGCCTGCCGCATCTCCACCGTCACCCGAACGCCTGCGGCGACGCTTGGGCTGCACGAAGAGGTCTGCGTCATCAAAGCCCTCGGGCGGCGTCACGCCGTTGGCGCGGTCAAGCTCGGCCAGGGCCATGCGCACATCGGGCGACTGCAGGTGCTCGAGGACGTCGCGCGTCACTGTGTCCGGGCGGCAGGCGCAGCCCAGGTCCTTCGACTTCTTGACGGCGGCATCTGAGGCGGTCATCTCCGCCAGCGGCACGCGCACCTGCTTGCCGTTCTCAAGGCGCAGGCAGATCTCCTCCTTGGGCGTGTCGTACTCAACGATCTTGGCCTTGCCCAGCGGCGTCTCGATGACGGCGTTGCGCTTGGGGGCACGGCCCTTGAAGTCGCGGTATGCCTCGAACTCATAGCGCAGGCAGCACATGAGGCGGCCGCATGCACCAGAGATCTTGGTGGAGTTGAGCGGCAGGTCCTGCTCCTTAGCCATGCGGATGGAGACGGGCTCGAAGGCAAGACCAAAGCGGGTGCAGCACAGTTCCTGGCCGCAGTGGCCCCAGCCGCCAACCACGGCGGCCTCCTCGCGCACGCCAATCTGACGCATGTCGATGCGCTCGTGCAGCTCGCGCGAGAGGTCACGCACAAGCTGGCGAAAGTCCACGCGCTCCTCGGCCGAGAAGTAGCAGACGACCTTGTCGCCATCGAAGAGGTACTCGACGCCCACGGGCTTCATATCGAGTCCGCTCTGCGAGACAAGGCGCCTGAACACAGGCAGGGCCTTCTCGCCAAGCTCTGCCAGCTCCTCGGCATGGTCCAGATCCTCGTCGCTTGCAACACGAAGCACGGGCCTGAGCTGCGCGTGGTTGGTCACGCGGTCAAGGTCCTCGGAGCTCATCTCGCGCGGGTCGGCGGTGGCAAGGCCAATCTCGTGGCCGCGCTCGGTAGCGCAGATCACGTGGTCGCCCTCGAGGGCCTCGATGCCCGCGACGTCAAACCACAGGTCGCGGGCGGCATATTTAAACTTCACCGGAATGACGGTGGGCATGCAAGTGCCTCCTTGATACGAAGAAGCATGACCTCAAGGGCCAGCTGGGGTGATACGTTGTGCGCTAGGTCGTCGCCTGCAGAAGAGACGGCGTCGAGCGCGGTCAAGGCGCCAGGCGTTCCCGTCGACGCGGCAAGGCGATCGACCACGGCAGCCGCGTCCTCGTTCACGATCTTCTGCGGCACGCCCTCACAGCGCACCAGCACGTCGCGCAGAAGCGAGTCCGCAGCAGCCAGAGCCTCTATGATACCCGAACGCTCACGGGCCGTAAGCTCGCGCTTGTTGGCGTCAGCCACCTGCTTGAGGGCAGAGGCGGTGAGAAAATCCGCGCTCTCCTTAGCGGCCTCGTCCTGGGCAACCTGCACGTCCTTCAGGGGCACGCGCACGGCCGCCAGAAGATCGCGTGCCGAGCAGAGCACGTCCCACGAGTCGTCGCGACCAAGCTCGTCCAGAATGCGCACGACCAGGCGCCGCACTTCTCGGCGCGAGGGCGACGCAAGGAAGTCGCAGGCACGAGAGGGCGTGCCGGCAACCGAGAGCGCCACGCGGGCCTCGGCCTCACTGGCACCGGAGCGGTGCATGACCTCGTCCAAGGCCACGCTCGGCGCAATGGTGCGAAACGGCACCACCTGACAGCGCGAGACAATGGTGGGGAGCACCGAGGCCACCGAGCGGGCGAGAAGGACGAACATCACGCCCTCCGGCGGCTCCTCTATGGTCTTGAGCAGCGCGTTTGCCGAGGTACCGCGGAGAAGGCCGGCGTTCTCGAGCACGTATGCCTTCGCGCGAGCGCGGCTGGGCGCACGGTTCACGCCCTCGATGAGGTCGCGCACCTGGTCAACAAGGTAGCCGGTGACGCTTCCCGGGGTGAGCCACTGCACGTCCGGATGGGTGCGGTGCGCCACGCGGCGGCAGTCGTCACAGGTGCCGCAGCCGTCGTTGGGGCAGACCACGCACTGCGCCAGCGCAAGCGCCGCTTCTTCCATGCCGGAGCCAGGCGCGCCCACAAAGAGGTAGGCGTGCGAGAGACGCCCCTCGCGCACGGCGGAGGCGAGAAGGTCGCGAACGCGCGGCTGGTCACCAAGCGAGTCAAACACGGCTGCGGGGCGCGCCGGCGCAGCGCCTTCCCTAGCCGCGGCCATGGGGCTCCGCCTCCGTTGCAAGCGATGCGGGAAGGACGTCCGCAAGGGTGCCGAGAAGCGCGAAGTAGACCTCGTCCGGCGTGCCCGATGCGTCCACCAGGTGCACGCGCTCGGGTTCCTCGCCAACAAGGCGCAGGTAGCCGTCGCGGACGCGCTGCTGGAAGGCAAGGCCCTCCGCCTCGAGGCGATCCGCCCCGCCCGCCGTGGCGCGCGAGAGCGCCTGCGCAGGCTCAAGGTCCAGGACAACCGTGCGGTGGGGTGTGACGCCGCAGCTCCCAAGCCCGTTCGCCGTTCTCACCACCTGGGACGAGAGGCCTCGCGCGGCCTCCTGGTAGGCCAGGGTCGAGTCGAAGAAGCGGTCGCAGACCACGACTGCCCCGCGCTCGAGCGCGGGCGAGATGACCTGCCGCACCAGCTGCGCGCGGCTGGCCTCGTAGAGCAGGAGCTCGCACTCGGGGCACATCTCGGCATTGGAGGGGTCAAGCAGCAGGCCGCGGATCTTCTCGGAAATGTCCGTGCCGCCGGGCTCGCGCAGGCGCACAACGTCACAGCCGGCGGCCTCGAGGGCGTCCGCAAGACGGGCTGCCTGCGTGGTCTTGCCGCAGCCGTCAATGCCCTCGAGCGTGAGGAAGAGGCCTCTTCCCTCGCCTGTTGTCGCCATGCTCGCCTCCCAATCGCGCACGCCCATGCATAAGCCGAACTACTTTAGCAGGTCAACGTGGGGAGATGGTGAGACAAAGGGACGGTCCCTTTGTCTCATGACGCGGCCCTCCAGCACCACGCGGGTACCGGAGGGCCGAAGGGGCTGCGCAGGCGCACCCACGCTACTGCGCAGTGTAGCCACCATCGATGTAGAGGTGCGTACCGGTGGTGAACTCGTTCTCGACGAGGAACACCACGCCGTGCGCAATCTCCTCAGCCTTGCCAAGACGTCCCAGCGGATGCAGGGACTCGAGGCGCTTCATGCCATCGGCGCCCATCGTCTTCTCATTGATCATGCCGGTGTAGATGTAGCCGGGGTTCACGGTGTTCACGCGGATGTTGTACTTGGCAAGCGCCAGGGCTGCGGACTGGGTGAGCAGGTTCACGCCGCCCTTTGCGGCGTTGTAGGACGGCAGGTTGGGGTCGCCGATGGTGCCCTCGATGGAGGAGGTGCTCACGATGGCGCCGCCGTGACCCTGCTTCTCCATCTGCAGCGCTGCGTACTTAATGCCGTAGAACACGCCAGTGAGGTTAATGGAGATGAGCTTGTTGAAGTCCTCGTCGCTCATCTGGTCAACGGGGAGGAAGTTGGCGATGCCGGCATTGTTGTACATGATGTCGACCGAGCCGTATGTCTTCACCGCGAAGTCGATAAGGCCCTTGACCTGCGCAGGATCGCTGGTGTCGGTCTTGTGGAAGACAACATCGGGAGATACAGCCTTGAGCTCCTCAAGTGCCTTGGCGCCACGCTCCTCATTGCGGCCGGCGATTACGACCTTGGCGCCCTTCTCCAGGAACGCCTTCGCGGTGGCCAGGCCAATGCCCGAGGTGCCACCAGTGACAACCGCCGTCTTGCCCTTGATTTCAAACATGAGTTCCTCCAAACAGTTGTTAAACCCAAACGCACTAAGACCCCTACCCGTAGGAGGATTGGTAAATCGTTTTATTCATTCAGCTTACGTAAGCGGCAATAGTAAATCCGCGAGTGGTTAAGAAGATCCCCGCTTGTTCGAGCACGTACGCTGTTGTATGGGAATGTCGAAGAGGGACTAGGCATTTCTAGCCGAAAGGCGATGAACAAACACCGGCATGTCAACGTCAACGACCATGCCCCCAAGGTAAAAAGAGTATCGCTCTGCAGATCAAAACAACGCGGCCCCTGCAGTGTTGAGCAGGGGCCGTGTCTGATTGTCTCACTGATTTACGCAGAATATTTCATCTGAAAAACTCAGCACTTCTCCTTGAACTCATGAATCTTCTCGATAAGTGCGGGAACGTTGTCGTGAAGCTTGAGGATGGTTGAACCCACGAAAATTCCGTCGCCGCCAGCCTCTTTCACCATCTGGGCATCCTCTGGGGTGTGCACTCCAACTCCGCAATAAATCGGATTCTTCAAACCCCGCTCGCGCAAATAGTCGATGCAAGACCTGAGCGTTGGATGTTGGGAAGTTGCCTGTCCGGGAGCGGGTACGGCTTGCATGTAAGTGAATCCGTTCGACTCCAGTGCTTGGCGAACTTCCTCTTCCGGAAGATTGAACTGCACATAGCAGCTAATCTTGAGTCCAGAGTCAATAAGCTCGTTCTTAACCGTGTCCCCATCAGGCCCAACCAAGATAATGTCTTCAAACCCATTCTCTTTGCAAAAGGCAACGAATCGAGAGACGCCAATTTCGAGAACAGTATTCTCGTAGGTCATGATGATGAACTTTGTATCCGGAAGCAGCTTGCGAGCTTTTGCCATACCCTCCATGTACTTATCGTAATTCGGCTCATTTTCAAGGGCTTTTGCCATCCTGCCGGCAATAAACTCACCCTCCAGGAAGGGATTGCGACTTGGGAAATCCATCTCAATCATGTCGCAACCCGCATCCACATACGTCTTTGCCATCTCAATACTGCTCTCGATGGTTGGATACCCATTCGAGAGATAAAGAATGAGCTTCATCTTGTGCGCCTCCTCCATTGTGAACACAGCCCCATCCCGGCTTTGCTACGCTCCGTAGTAAGCCTTCTTGAGAAGATCGGCGAATTCGGGGACTGTCGGAATGACAGGATTCGTCTTCGTGCATCCGTCATGAAGCGAGGTCTCCGCCATCTCCTGAAGATTGTTCAGGTAAGCCTCTTCGTCAATACCCGCATCCTTTACAGTGTTGGGTATTTCCAGCTGCGTGTTAAGATCTCGGACAAGCTGCGCCAGATCAGTAGCTCCCATCTTATCTGCGAGATCCGCATAGCGCTTCTTTGCCCACTCATCTCTGCTGTTCCACTCAATGGTGTAAGGAAGAAGAATTGCGCAAATGCGACCGTGGGCAATTGGGAAGAAACCGCCAATGGTCTGAGCCATAGAGTGATCGATTCCAAGCGATACGTTCGTGAAGGCAAGTCCGGCAGTCATAGACGCATCGCACATCATCTCACGAGCTTGAATGTCATCGCCGTTGGCATATGCCTTAGGAAGCCACGTAACGATATCAACCGCTGCTGCAGTGGCGAGAATGTCGGCAACATAATTGGCCCTATTTGAGACGAGGGCCTCAACCGCGTGAGTAAGTGCATCCATGCCGGTTTCGGCGGTAACGTGTTGTGGCATGCTCTTGGTCACGTCGGGATCGCAAATGGCGATGTCTGGCATCATTTCCATGTCACCAAGGCCATGCTTTCGACCCTTCTCGTCATCGGTGATGACAACGGAGCGCGACACCTCGGACGCGGTACCAGAAGTCGTGGGGATGCACATAAAACGAGCTTTTGTGCGAAGCTTGGGCAGTGGCTTAGTGTGCAAAATCTGGTCAAGCTCTTTAAGCTCTGGATGCTCGTACATTACCCACATGGTCTTAGCGGCATCCATTACAGAGCCTCCGCCCAAGGCGCAAATCAGGTCAGGCTTTTGGTCAAGCATGCTTTGCGCGCCACGGGAAACGGTAGAGAAATGAGGATCGGGCTCTACCCCCTTGAATACAAAGGTCTCTGCCCCGCCGTCATGAAAGTACTCTTCAACCCTATCAAGTGAACCATTGCGCTCAACCGCATGACCACCAATAACGATAAAAGCCTTCTTGCAGCGCACGGAGGTCTTGATGTACTCCAGGCTTCCCTCACCAAACATCAGCTCACTACCCGCAAGCTTCATTGGCCTCATCATTGTTGTCGGACCACCTTTCTTTCCAGCAAAGTTTCGCCGGAGCAGACAGTTATTAGATTCAGTTACCTACCAAGCGGTGCAAGCAGCTTTCTCACAAGCTCGTAGTCGACCGGATTAGTCGTGAGGCCGCCTTTTTTGAACGTAGATCCCACAATTGCTCCGTCGGCAATCTTGAACTGTTCCGCAATATCATTCGGATTAATGCCCGAGCCCGCCATCACCGGAATATTAACTACGTTCTTTACGCGCTGGATCATGTCAATCGGCGTCTCTGCGCCTGTTGTTGTTCCAGTGACAACAATCGCATCAGCCCCGGCAGCAACGGCATTCTTCGCGCTCTCCTCAATAGGAACCTGGGAGAGAAGCATGTTGCTGTGCTTCACTTGGATGTCGCAGAGCAGCATAACGTTCTCGGCATTGAGACGCTTACGCAGATCAATCACCTTGTATGCACATGGAGTAACGATGCCGCACCAGTTAACCACCGTGTCGACAAATGCTGGCACACGAATAAAGTCGCAGCCATTTGCAACGGCGATACCTAGGCTGGCTTCGCAATCGTTAAAGGAGGCATCCACACCAACGGGAATGTTAACTTCTTTTTTAACAAGCGCCGTCGCTGCGGAAAGAGCGGCAACCTGAGTCTTCGAAATGAGCTCGGTAAACGGGCTGTCATTGGTGTTCTCAACCATCACTGCATCAACGCCACCGCGCTCAAGCGTTTTCGCATCTTCGACAGCCTGCTCCATAACCTTGTTAATGTCACCCTGATATGATGGCGAACCCGGAAGCGGCAGGCAGTGCACCATGCCGATAATAAATCCCCCGCGGACCTTTATCACATCATTTATGCTCTTCATCTCTCTCGTCCTTTCCATGGGTCTTCCCGCAAACAAGTTGCATCAAACCGCCGCAAATCGCGCAAGTCCCTCAAGAGTCACCCGGCAGAGCAAATCTTCCGCCGATGTCCTTTCATCCCCTTTGAGGCTGTCCTTGAGGTTTTCCAGTACCGTTGCGACGGTAACAACACAAGCCCTTACCCCCATAAGTCGCGCAACCGTGAGAATGCAGCTTGACTCCATATCAATCGCGCAGACATGAAGCTTCTTTATCTCATTAAAGGTCGAGGAGATGTCCCTCCCCTGTTCCTTGGACAGACGCGAGTCGTGCATTTGGGTGTAGAAGCCATCCATGCTGCAAGTTATCCCGTTAAGGTACCTGCGACCATGGTCCGCGACCGTCTCATTCATTGCATTGACAAGCTCGATGTCAGCGACGGCGGGATAACCGCGCTCGACGTAGGTGGCACTCGTGCCATCGCGTCTTACTACAGCTGCCGGGATAATGAAATGGCCCAGCATGTCATCCAGGAGCGACATGGAGGTTCCCATCCTAACGGCAACCTTCATTCCCGCTTCGTACATTTCCTCCAATGCGATCGCCGCGGATGGCGCACCAATTCCCGTAGAGCTCACCGTAATTGGGACACCCTGATAGCTCCCCGTATACGTATTAAACTCCCTGTTAAACGCAACGTGAGTCGGATTGTCCAAGTAACGCTTCAGAACTTCAACGCGCCACGGGTCGCCCGAAAAGATGACGTAGGGCGCAACCGTCGTCTTCTCTGCTTTCAGATAGAGCGTTTCCATGCTAGTCACGCATCCTTCCTATTACCTCGCGACTCTCCTCAAGTCTCTTGAGGAGCTCAGCTTCGTTGGGAACGGAATTGCAGCAGCCGTATTGCTCGAGAACAAAGGAAGAGAGCGTTGCGCCGAGTCTGCAGCACTCCGCAAGGTCCTTCCCACGCACCCAGCCATACAAGAAACCGCTCATATAGGCATCCCCGCCGCCCGTAGCATCCACGACATTGGGACACGGAACGACACCCACCGAGCCGCGTTCGACGTTGCCGTCCGGCAAGCGATGGGACCACGCGGATCCCTTCGAGCCGTAAGTCGTAACGACTGCATGGACTTCATCGGAGAGAATGTCCTCAATAGTCTCGAGACCGAACATCCTCTCGATGCATCGGCGCTCCGATTCGTTTGTAAAAATAATCGTCGAATGGCAAAGCAGCTTCTTTAAAAACTCCGTGGGGAACGCCGTCTCATCGGCTTTCATTCCAAATGCAACTGGGATGCCGTGCGACTTGCACTTCTCAAAGAACTCTTCGTTATCCCGCTGCGAGGCAACCGTAATAACCCCAAGCTCAACGTCATCAAATAGTTCATCAGACAAGGGCACAAAAAACTCCGGAGCCATTGGACCAGGATAGTAACAGGTGATGTGCTGCCCATCCGCGTCCTGGATAAGGTAGCTTGCTGAGGTAGCTTCACCTGGAATTACGGTAATCGCATCCGTGCCAACACCAGCATCTTCGAGGAAAGAGCGAAATCCATTCTCCTCCCAATCGTCCCCAACCCTCAGAATCGGCTTCGCAGGAATGCCGAGCTTGCTGAGCGCATACGCAATATTAACTGAGCAACCACCGTAATATGTCTTCGTACAAGTGCTATTGGTAATGATGGATGTGTATCCCACGCGAGCAGGAGTCGAGATTTCAATCATGTGATCCATACTCACGTACCCAGACGTCAGCACGACTCGCCCGCCCATCAAAGCACCCCTTCCTTAATTCGAGCAAACAGCTCATCCATCCCTATAACATCGCCAAGGTACTTCCGAATGTCCTCAAGATGCACCTGGTTGACGACGTCAGAGTCGGTTGCCACGCACTCGCTAACAACAATGGGCTTGTAGTCGAGGTAAAACGCGTCGGTAACCGTTGCGCGAATACAGCAATTCGTCTTCGTACCTACAACGATGACGTTATGGATATTGTTCTCGCGCAGGACAAGATCAAGATCAGTGCCAAAGAACCCTGAGTATCGACGCTTCTTGATAACGTAGTCCCTTGCAGGATCCACCTCTAGCATTGGGTCTATTTCATCACCCCACGTGCCTTCAATACAATTTGGTCTCATCGAGGAGGCTTTCTCGTCAACCTTTCCCACCCTGTTGAAATGCTTCAGAAAGATGACGAGAATTCCAGCGTCTCTGCAAGCGTCGATGACCCTCTTCACCTTTGGAAGGATTTCCCGATTCTGCGGATAGAAGACCAATCCGTTAGGGTCCGTAAAATCTCGCAGCATATCCACGACAAGAAGGGCGCTGTTGGATCTCCGCTCTGCATCCTTACCCATTTGCGAACCCCCTCGTGCGTACATTGCGGCGCTTGGAAACCTGCACGACTAGCAGCACGACAACCATCACAACATACGGAATCACATCGAAGAGCCCAGAAGCCGGCCCGGCATAGATGGCCAGGTTAATCGAGAGCGAGCGAGCAAAGCCGAAGAGGATTGCATACAGAGAGGACTTGAGGGGATCTCCGCGCCCGCAGTAGATGGCAGCAATTGCGACAAATCCTCTGCCTGCGGTCATACCATTTGTATAAAGCCCCAAACGCTCTGTTGAGAGGTTAATTCCTGCAAGGCCGCAAGTAAGAGCACCTATAAGAATCGCAACAATCTTGTAGAAGTTTGTCTTGAGGCCGAGCGACTTTGCTGCATCTTCATTCTCGCCGACCACGCGTACGTAAGTACCAAACTTCGTGCGGTAGGAAAGCACCCACATCAGCCATATTCCAATGAAAGCAACGTACGTGAGAATGGGGTGCCCAGAAACGATTGGCCCCAAGATAGGAATCGCGTCAATTCCTGGAATGATTATCTGCAAATCAGATACGTTGAGGCTTGATAGCGAAATATTTGCGACGTTCATCCTTACCATGACAAATCCAGCAATGGCAGTCACAAGAAGGTTGAGCGCAACTCCAATAATGATTACGTTTCCCCTGAGCGTGACGCCCATCACTGAGAAGATGGCGCCAAAAATCAGAGCCGCAAGAACGCCGGCAAGGAGCCCCAAAACAAGGCTGTTCGTGAAATAGACCGTTAGGGTCGACGCGAACGCGCCAATCCCCATCATTCCTTCAAGAGCAATGTTAAGTACATTGGCCTGATAGGCAAACACTCCTCCAATGACGCAGAGGATGATGGGGGCAGCATGGTAAACAGTGTCGTAAAGAATGCTTGCAAGCAGATCCATCTCTATGCCTCCCCAGCGTTATTGTCAGACACCACACCAGCAGATGTCTGAGCTGCCGAATGCCTGCGAGAGATGCGCTTCCGCGCACGGTCCCTCAGTCCAAAACGCTCATCAAGAAGCTTCACGGCAAGGAACAGGATGATGAGACCCTGGATTACCGTCACAATCTCCTTGGGGACGGAAGAATAGAGGTTGATGTTGTCTGCACCGGTCTTAAGGGCAGCATAGAAAATCGCTGCGATTAGGATTCCAACAGGAGAGTGGTTGCCAAGCAAGGCAATGAGCATGCCGTCCCACCCGAGGCCGGGGTCGCCGGAGAACGAAAGGGTGTAGTGATACTGGTCGGATAGCATGTATCCCGCACCCGCAAGTCCGGCAAGTGCACCGGATATAAGCATGAGCACGATGATTTTCCGGCGAACACGCATTCCCATAGCGTCGGCAAACTCGACGTTCTTGCCCATTGCGGTTATCTCAAAGCCAAGCTTCGAGCGATTCATTACAAAGAATATAACGACAAAAGCAGCAAGCGAAATAAAGAAGAACGGGGTGAGCTTTGCGCTAGAAATACGTTGGAACATAGCCCCATCACTGATGGTGGGCGTGCAGACATATCCTGCACCCTGGTCGCGAAATACCCCGGTAGAGAGAAACTCCAGTACTTTGGCCAATGCGTAGTTGAGCATGAGGGTAACAACCATCTCGTCAACATGGAAGTATGCCTTGAGCAGGGCGGGCACCACCACATAAAGCATTCCGCAGACTATGCCAACCAGGAGGCACAACAGCTTTAGCATAGTGGGATCGAGTGTTGCAGGAAGGTATGCCCCGGCAATTCCTGCGAAGAAGCCGCCTAGTAAAACTGACCCCTCAACACCCATGTTGTAGATGCCAGCTTTGAAGTTCACAGCTATTGCTAGGCCAGTAAGTATGAGCGGAGCAGCGTAGTGCAGGGTAGTGAGGAAGCCCTTGGGAGTCAAGAGAGACTTGCTTATGAGAATCCAGTACGTCTCAACAGGATTCTCTCCAATGGACGCGATTACGACACCGCCCACGACAAACGCCAGAAGGACGGGGATGAGTGAGTTGAGTATGCGTATTCCTACAGTTCTAGCCTTCAACTTTCTCGCCTTCCCCCTGCTTGATTCCCGCCATGAGCAGACCAAGCTCTGTACTCGTTGTGTCCCTAGGAGATACCTCACCGGTTATTTGACCCTTGCACATGACGATGATCCGGTCGGAGAGACCGAGGATCTCTGTCAATTCACTTGAAATCAGAAGGACAGCGTTGCCATTGTTGCGGAAGCGAAGGATTTCCTCGTGAATCGACTCAGTTGCTCCAATGTCCACGCCTCTGGTCGGCTGACATGCGATGAGGAACTTGGGGGAAGATTCCAGCTCTCGCGCAATGATAACCTTCTGAGCATTACCTCCAGATAGAGCACCAACTGCCCCGTCGATATCACCAACGCGAATGTCGTACTTAGAAAGTAGAGCGTCTCTCCTCGCCAAAATGGCTTTGCGATTGAGAAGGCCATGTTTACACACAGTAGGGTCACCATGGTGGCCAGCTATACAGTTGTCGGCAACACTCATTGTTGAGCAAAGCCCGTCTTCAAAGCGGTCTTCCGGAATAATCGCAATGCCCTCGGAGCGCAGCGAGTCGGGCCACTGGTTTGTAATGTCTTTTCCATCGAGTGTGACACTGCCTGAAGTGGTGGTCATAAGCCCTGTGAGCACTTTTACGAGCTCTGTCTGACCGTTACCTTCAACGCCTGCGATACCAAGAACCTCCCCTTCGTGCACATCGAAGGAAACGTCATGAAGGACTTCTTTGCCATACTCGTTAATAGTGGACAGGTTCTTTACTGAGAAGCAGACATTCTTCGATGGTGATGTTGTCACGTCATTATGAACAGTGAGTACCACCTCACGGCCAACCATCATCTGGGCTAGCTGCTCCTGCGAGGTATCCTTCGTCGCTATTGAGCCAACAACCTTGCCGTGCTTAATGACGGTAACAGAATCGGAGAGCTCCATGACCTCGCAAAGCTTATGGGTAATGACAATGATTGTCTTGCCCTGCCTTTGCAGTTCACGAAGGCTATCGAAGAGCTTGTCCACTTCCTGGGGTGTCAGCACGGCAGTTGGCTCATCCATGATGAGCACATCAACGTTTCTGTAAAGCATCTTGAGAATCTCAACACACTGCCTAGATCCAACAGAAATGTCTTCGACTTTTGCGCATGCATCCAAATCGAACTTATATTTCTCTATTAAGTCAGAGACAGCCTTGATTTCCTCTTGCGTGTCGATAAGGCAAGTTCCTTTGCGGAGAATCTCTGCCCCAAGAAGCACGTTTTCGTAGACCGTAAGGCTTGGCACAAGCTTGAAGTGCTGGTGGACCATGCCTAGCCCATGGGAGATGGCATCCGCCGGTGACTTGAAGTGTGTCTCTTCGCCTCGCAGTATTATCTTGCCACTGGTAGGCTGCAGCATGCCATAGAGCATGTTCATGAGGGTAGATTTGCCAGCGCCATTTTCTCCAACGATGCACTTGATTTCGTTTTCCCTGACTGCAAGGTCAATGTGATCGTTGCCAACAAAGTCCCCGAACATCTTTGTGAGGCCAACTGTTTCGATAACGTTTCCCACGAGCGCACCACCAATCTGGGAAATTAGTACGTGGAGCGGGCACCAAAGCAGTGCACCGCCCCACAGCGAGCCTTTATTTGATGTTCACGTTCGGGCACGTAGAAGGATCAAAGGTTTCGCCGTTCTGCGCGTTGACAACCTTGATCTCGCTGCCAACCTTGCCCTTCAGGTCCTCAATCTCTGCCCAGATCTCTTCCCACTTCGCCTTGCCCTCGTCCGTAGTGATTGCTTTCTGAATTTCCGTGCAATCGGTAAGACCCGTTGCACCAGAGGCAAGCGAGTAATCCTGCAGGTTGTCCATGGAGGAAATCGATCCGTCATCGAGAGCGTCGCAGATGGTCTGGACAGGAACGTTTGTGTTCTTGAGCACGGAAGTTAGGACGTAGCCGGGCTGCTGGTCATCCTTGTTGCCATCAACCTGGATTGCCAGCTTGCCAACCTCCTTGGCCTTGGAGGTGATGCCGTCGCCCACGCTGCCGGCGCAGCCAAACACAACGTTTGCCCCGTTGCCGTAGTATGTTCCAGCAACGGTGGCGCCACCGGCAGAGTCAGTGAAGCCAGCGTCATACTTGGCATAGTAGTCGTACGTAACGCCAAGTTTCTCCGCCTCGTAGTTGATTCCCGTGATGTAGCCATAGGAGAAGACTACGATGCCGGCGGAGTTGGTGCCACCAATAAACCCGCAGGCACGAGCCGTGCTGGGATCGGTGAAGCTGTAATCTCCACCCTTGAACAGGGTCTCGGCGTTCTCGTTCACGAGAACGGAGAGCGCGCCAGCCAGGAAGGAGGACTCGTTGAGGTCGTAGAGGACTGCGATGACGTTCTTGTGCTTCACCGAGCCATCATCGTTCTTGTTCGGGTTGTCATTGAAGATGACCCATTCGGTGTCAGGATACTGGCTCGCGAGCGGCTCGGCACCGCCGACACCGTTAATCAACGCCTCGAAATCATACGCCATGTTGAAGACGATGTCGTAGCCATCCTCACCGAGCGACTCGAGGGCATCGGGAACACCATTCGTTGGCTCGACAATCTTGACTTCCCAGCCCTTGTCCTCGCCAACCTTCTGGGCACCCTCAACGGCCGCTTGGTTGTATCCGTTGTCGTTCTTGCCAGCGTCATCGCAAAGGACCGCAATGCGCTTCTTCTTATTTTCGTCACCAGAGCTGCTGGAGCCCGAATCTGAAGTGCTCGAGTTACCACAGGCGGCAAGGCCCAAAATGGTAGCCACCGCAGCTGAGGTACCGAAGAACGAACGACGCGACATCTTCTTGTTCATGAAGTCTTGCATGGCCTTCTCCTCTTCCTCGTGCAACTACAACTTGCTGAACCCCCTACGAACAACCTTCAACCCGTTACAGACTCCTCCTATCCCCTTCTCCTCCATCCATTACCTGGTTGATGTAGAACTTGAATTTGTCACTTCTATAGCAGCATTTAAAGTATTCGATGGGGCATTCCCGGCCATGGATCTTTCCCCTGGTAACGCACTCGAAGTGAAGAATCGGGGTACCGGTGCTCACTTCTAGGTAGCGCGCAATCTCTCCCTCTGCCAGAATCGCCTCTATCGTTCTTGTCGCTGTAGTAATCTGGCAGCCATACTGGGAACCGAGCACGGAGTAGAGAGACTCGCACGAGAAGTCGTGGGCATCAATCCCTGGAAATAGCTTGTACGGAAGATACGTAATCGTGTGGTTTAAGGGATCGTCATCTGCAAAGTAAATTCGCTCGAGCCTAAACACTCGCTCGTTGTCGCCAAGCTCCAGGAGGCGTCGACGCCGCTGATCGGCAATTTCAGTCGATGCGGATATTACGTGCCTTCTCGGGGTCATTCCAAGGTTAATGACATCCTGAGTGCAGCTGGTGATCGAAATCAGGTTCTGCTGAATCTTATCCGACTTGACGTATGTTCCCTTACCTTGGATTCTGTAGAGGTAGTTCTCACCTACAAGCTCATCAACTGCTCGCCGCACCGTTATCCTACTGACTCCAAACATCTCCGTTAGCTCACGCTCGGAAGGAATCAGCTCGTTTTCCTTGTACTCCTCTTTCTCAATTTTCCTGATAATTGCGCGCTTAACGATGTAGTACTTGGGGGCCATGGACTGGTCAGCTGCCCGTAGTCGCATATCAAGTGGCAATTCGATGACCTGTGTCACAACGACCCCCCTAACGTTATGTTGTCATATCCAGTTAAAAATACTATCGGCACCTTCAGGTCGGCATTGCGCTTGCGCCGCGACGAGTCAGCTTTGCTCCGTGAATGGTAATACCAGTTAATCTACCTGTATAAATGCTGATAACTCGAAACAGCTTTCCCGTTGCTTGCTCTATAGTTTTAAGCTCGTTCGATTGCGAGTCTCTTTCGTGGCAATGGCCAAAAGTAAAGTGGCGATGAAGCACGTGCTACAAGCGAGCTCTCCTTTGGTTTCCGTCGTCATGGCTCCGAATTCAGCGACATCGACTATTTAAATCGCGCCATGGGCATTGCTCGTAAACACAAACAAGCTGAGCCACTTATTGCCTGTCTCTACGAGCCTGGAACGATTCAATTTGAGCGTGTGCAGCGGGGCGAGGCAGTAATTGCTCTTTCGGAGGCCTCAAATCTCTGCGAACAGGCCAAGAATAAAGATGCCGAACTTGGAAAGAAAGCAGCCGCATTCTATACCGAGATGAGCAAATCCGCTTGTTGTGGCTGTTCAGGAGAGTTTGCACAAGCCCCCATCACTATTGAGGACGAATGAACATAGTAATTAACAGCACAACTCTCTGTTAGACCACCATTGACGTAATAGTGTCCCGCCTCCTCCAAGATACATGTCGCCAAACATCAACACCGAGGAGACGGAAGAGGGGGATGCTTGACATCATCCTCTCCCCTATGGAGTAACTCTCCATCGGGGAGAAGCGTGCTCATCGACTCCACGAAGGTCACAGTCGCGCGAGCTTGGTAGACCGTACTCCCCCCCACCCCTCCTGCAGCTTCACTGCCATCAGGGACGGCAGGGCCGTCTCGGGCGTGCAGCGCCCCAAGCCTACGGGGCCGATGCGAACGACCCCGTCTACCTCGAAATGGCGCTGGTGAACAGCCTCTCCTCGTAGTCGAGGAGGTACCTCTGGCACCTCGCGGGGATGGCCATGAAGAACATGCGAGGCTACCTGGACTGGCACGTCTAACTGTTCAAAGGCAATCCAGGCGATCGGCCGCTGACCCGAGACGGCAAGGTGCTTTATCTTATGATGATGGCCGACGCGAGCTAACGCAGCTCAAGGTAGACGCAGCAGCATCATCCGTAATCTAGGCTGTTAGACAAACTTTACAAAAGAACACAACCGAAGGCGGGCTAGGGAGCGGATGTGGGCAACTAGAAACATGCACGGCAAGCGTTATTGTCCTCAGACGCACCCACTACGCCCGAATGTTCACTGTGACTGAGTACCAATCTTTGTTGAAGTAGGACTCCGAGTACTCGATCACCGAGTTGTTCTCGTCATATGTCGTCCTACGAACGAAGAGACATGGATATCCTGGTTCCACCCCAAGTGCCGCGCAGGCATTCTGATCATCAACGCAGCGAACCGAGTAGTTCTCATTGACAAGTCGGGGATAGATGCGGAAACGAGCGAGCGTCTTGTAAAAAGATCCATCCTCTCTGATTCCTTCTGCCTGCCCAGCGGATAGCAGCACGGCCGGCATGTAAGAAACCTGATACGCCACTGGCTCACCATCTGCCAGACGAGTGCGCGCCACGCGCGTCAGCATCGCCGCGTCGTCAACCCCCAGGCGCTTCGAAATGGCAGCATTCTCAACACTTGTGATGGAATCTACGACAAGCCCAAGCTCATACCCCTGGTCGCGAAGCTCCTGAGAGAATGATATGGACGTGAGCCCACGGACCATGGGCTGCTTGGCGACATACGTACCCGAACCCCTCACGCCTACAAGGCAGCCATCGCTGATGAGATCAGCGAAGGCCTTCCTTACGGTAATGGCAGAGACCCCATACTTGCGGCGCATCTCGGACTGACCAGGCAGCTTGTCGCCAGGCTTCAGCTTGCCGGAGCGAATGTCCGACAGGATGTCAGACTCGATGCGGAGGTATTTCGCGAGATAGGCATCACCCACACTCCCGTCGGACATCATCAAGATTCCTCCCGTTGCAATGTGATTCAAGGTCTCTGTAACTTCAATGATTCCCACTTGAAAAAGCGGATGGCAAGCACATCGACCAAAGAAATCAAAAATGTCTACGAACGAAACTTGTGCCTACCAGCACCGTCCCCGCGGGGAAAGGAATGTCCCTCTGCGTACTTCATCCCCTCGACTCGCAGCGCCTGCAGGGACTGTCGAGAGAACAGAATCCTGAGGTGCGGGTTGTCCAGCAGCCGCAGGAAGAGCGCGAGGTCTTTGCGCGCATACAGGACATTTCTGAGTTCTCCAAGCGCCCTTGCCCTCAGCCGCGCCAGGACGAGAAGCAAGGTAGCAACGGCAACGGGAACTAGGATGAGCCAGCTTACGAGTCCCTCGTCCACGGCAATCCTCCTCTCCAAAAGGGCCCGGGCGAAGCGTCCGGGCCCTCTGGGGGCAAACTACTACAAGATAATGCAAACTGCTACGAACTCTGACACACTATGCCGCAGCCGCAGCCGCTGCTGCCGCAACGGCCTGGACGTTTGCATAGCCAGTCAGATACTGGATTGCGGTAAGGACGATTGCCAGGACGAGAATGAGGCCCATGATCGCAAGCGGCGACCACTTCTTGTGCGTATAGAGGTGATAGATCCAAAGCGTGAGCAGGAGCGGCAGCAGCTTGGGGAAGAAGCCGTCGAGCATCGTGTTGGTGTCGAAGATGACCGCCTGCGTTGTGGCACCGGTCGTGGCGTCAAAGATATCGCCCACGATGCCAAAGGGAATGGTGCAGGTCACGTAGGAGGCCGTGAGCGCACCCACCACGATGAGGCCCATGAGAACCATCGCATTCGTCAGGCGATCGAGCTTGCCCGAAGCCATCAGCGACTGCATTCCCTCAAGGCCACCCTTGTAGCCAAGCTGGAAGAGCTTCCAACTGACGATAGCCGTGCCAACGGGGTAGACGACCATGTACACGATGGGCCCAAGCCAGCTGATCCCAGACTGGGAGATGGTCATGCAGATGGTGAGAAGGATGGGGATGATCGTACCCACCCAGAGGGAGTCACCAATCGCCGAGGTGGGGCCGATAAGGGCGACCTTGACGGACTCGATCACCTCGGGCGTGCAGGCTCCGTTGGCGTTGGCCTCCTCAAGGCCGCTCACGATGCCGTTGCAGATGGACCCGACCTGAGGCTCAGTGTTGAAGAGCGACACATGGCGCTTGAGCGCGGCGGCCTTGTCCTCCTTGGATTCGTACAGGTCGTCGATGATGGGTGCCATCGACTGAGCGAATGCCATGCCCTGCATGGACTCTGCCTGCTGCGAGCAGCCATTCCAGAAGAACCAGTTCCAAAATGCGCGCTTGAGCGTCTCGGGGTGGATCTTGAGGTATCCAGCGGCTTCCTCGGACGTCTGAATCTCCTCGCTCATGGCTAGGCCTCCTTCTCAGACTGGGCCGGCTTCGCGGAAACCTCGTAGTAGGTGACCGCGAGAATCGTGGCGACAACCGCGCATCCCATCATCGAGAGCTTGAAGTAGGTGACCAGGATGAAGCCGGCGAGGAAGATGACAACATACCACTTCTTCTTCAGGAGGAACGAGAGCAGGATGCCCATTCCGAGGGCAGCCATCATGCCACCGAAGATTGTGAGGCACGTCGTAATGTAGGGCGGAATGATGCTTGCGAAGTCTGCCTGCGTGCTGGCAGCCGTCATACCGCCAAGGATGAGCATCGCGGGTACAAACCTAAAGATGAAGCCAATGGTCTGTCCAAGCACGACGTTAGGCACGTACATGCGCTTGGTGTCTCCAGCCTCAGCATATTTTGCGGCAACGCGGTTGAGTGGAATGTTCAGCGCGTACGTAACGTTCCACACAAGCTGACCAACAAGTCCTCCAATACCCGCGAACACGGTAGCCACGCCGATAAGGGCTGTGGCATCCATGCCCTGGCCAAATAGAAGGGCCCCTGTAGTACCGATATAGGTCGCGTACGAGAGGTCCCACGCAACGGCACCTCCGGGCGTCACGTTGCCGAGATACATCACCTGCAGAGGGATGCCAACGATCATTGCGTCTTGGACGTCACCGAATATGAGCCCCACAACGAAAGATGCCACAAGAGGTCTGCCAAGCGTGTACCAGCCAATCGTGTTACCCACAATCGAGCCGATAGAACCAAGGTAAATGAACAATGCGATGAGAAACATCTGTAGAACGGACATGTCACTACCTCCTCCATGTACCTCAATGCCCCAGGAAACGCTCTCCATCGTGAACGTGCCTCACACCGTTTTGGTAAAGTCCTCCCATGTTGTCGAGGATGAAGAGGGGACTTGCTGGAACGTGATATCGAATCCTTCTGATGTCAGACCAGAGAGCTCGCTTATATCCTGATCGCTCAGATAGAAAATCCCAGTCGCCCCCGTCACCTGATGGTTGGTGTCCTGGCGCTTGGCCATGTTTCCCAGATAGACGTGCTCGCACCCACGAATTGCATCCGCAAGCTCCGTCAGTTTGTGCGGAACCTTGACGATGACAAGGCGGGTCTTGCCGTCATCGTTCTTAAGAAGCACCCTCGCCTCTTCCGTCGTAACAATGTGCGTCTCATACTGCTTTGGCACTCCCATGGTGAGAATGCTGCGAAGGGTTGGATTCGAAGCACTCACGTCATCGACGCCGATAATCTCCTCCAATCCAAGCGTCGGCGCCCACGCAACAATCGTTTGGCCGTGGATAAGACGATCATCCACACGTACATACGTCTTTCCCATAGTCTTTATCCTTCCTGCCTGCGTAGATCGCGCGCCTTTGCCTACCAGAGCTGATTCTCAATGAGGCTCGCGTACATATAACAGACGGTGGGACCAGCCGAACCAGCCTCAACCTGCCTTACCTTGAGGTTCGTCGGATAGTAGCGGTTATAGGGGAAGTCATTCACCTCCCCACGGAAAATCGCATACTCGTTTAGGGCCTTCATCCACTGGTCCACCTCGTCGTCCGAGAGCACGAAGTAGGCCTGCGGCGTATATCCAACCAGGTCCTCGAACGTCATGCCGTAGATAAGCCGAATGCTCGATCCCTCACGTCTCATCGCCTTCACCGCCTCGGTCACGGCATCGTGAGTAGCAATGTGACGGGGATGCATGGAGCCGCGCCAGTGCGTGATGATCAGATCAGCGCCCTCTTCCTCAAACCATGTCTTGAGCCTTGCGGCGAATTGCTCCGTCGAGGGCATATTCGAGCCCTCGTAACCAAGCCATTTGGTATCTCCACCTAAGTCGGCGGCAGCCAGCCTCGCCTCTTCCTTCACCTGTTCGAGGTATGCGTCCTTTTCTTCCTGCGAATGGTTGCCCTCCAAGCGACCCATGACGGTATTAGCGCATGTGACCTTTGCACCTGCCTTGGAGTACTTAATAAGGAGCGGCCCCCCGAGCAACTCTGGGTCCAGACTGTGAGCCCCAATCGAAATAACCCTTCTGCACGTCATTACAAGTCCTTCCTGTAGTCGGTAAAGCTACGAATAACCTCGAGTCCGTGACGGGCGTAATAGCGCCTTCCAGCCTCATCGGTAGTAATGAAGTACATGCGGTAGATGCCGCGTCGAGCCATCTCGAAGCAATAGAGGTCGAGCAGGACCGATCCGAGACCCTTATTGCGCTCCTTCTCGGCGATGCCGACAGGACCGAAGCGCATCTCATTGCCGTCAATCCCTCGCATGCACCACCCACAGATAGACTCGGTAGGGTCGAGTACAAGAAGCATCCTGTCCTCTGCCGTTCCCTCCCTCATGCTGATAAGCGCATTACGCTTCCAACCGGCGCCCAGCTCGCGGTGGAGAAAATCAAGGGTCTCCAGAGCGTAAGAGTAGTTGAAGGGCACAAAGCGATACCCGATCTTCTCAAGTTGTGCCTGCTTCTCTCTTGTGCACTCTGGGACCCTAAAGCCATGCAGGTTCTTACCCATGGAGTAGTGCTTGTCTCCACCCTTGTAGCCATGCGCCTCGAAGAATGACACTGCCTCTGGGTAGTTATCCGAATCAATCCCCGCAAAGAAGTAGCTGGGCGAGTATGCACCGAGCGTGACGTTCTTTGCCCCCATTTCGGAGAGTTGTCCCTCAATCCGCTCTAGGAGACTGCCCCCGATGCCCTGTCCACGCTCCGCTGGATCAACGAAGATCACATTGATCCAACCGCGCTCTGGCTCCAGACCGCGCTCAAGATACGGGAATTTCCTCTTTGTCCCATACGCAAAGGCGAGAAGCTTGTCTCCCCCTCGGGCTATCCAAGCCAACGACGGATCGAAGTTATCATCGAATAGAGCTTGTCGACGAAACTTCCAAACGTCAATCGGATCAAAGGTGCAGCACCGATTCCAGAGGTCGATAGTCTGGGACTCAAATTTCTGAGAATAGTTTTCAATAACCATGGATACCTCTCCTCTCTCTTACGTAAAGTTTGAATGTTAGCATGTTAGCTTTTTGAAGTATAAGAAACCACCTCTTTCCAAATTGCGTGGACATGCACAGATTGCGCGAATGGTCTAGCAAAAAAGGTCAGCGGTGCTATCCCACGGCTGCGCGCACGTAACCGTTTGCCTTCTGGAGTCTCGCACGTGCCTCGGAGGCATCGACCCCCGCAAGCAGCATCACGATGGCCACTTTTGCGGATCCATGCGAATCCTCCAGCGCTTTTACAGCCTGCTCACGGTTGCATCCCGTGGCTGCCATCGTGATGTTCTGGGCTCGCTGGACAAGCTTCTCGTTGGATTGCTTCACATCTACCATGAGGTTTTCGTAAACCTTGCCATTAAGCGCCATGGCACCAGTAGAAATCATATTGAGTATCATCTTCTCGGCCGTACCAGCCTTGAGCCGGGTTGAGCCCGTGAGCACCTCCGGGCCCGTCACCGGCTCGATGGCAAGTTCCGCCTCGCCGCCAATGGCCGAATTAGCATTACAGGCAATGGCGGCTGTGCGTGCACCAACCTTGCGTGCGTAGCGAAGAGCGCCGATCACGTAGGGCGTGCGTCCGCTCGCCGCAAGGCCAATGACAAAGTCCTCGCTGCATAGCGAGAGGTTGCGGAGGTCCTCCGCACCAAGCTCGATGCTGTCCTCCGAACCCTCTTTTGCCTTAACGAAGGCACCGTTACCACCAGCGATAAGGGCCATAATGACATTTGGAGAGACGCCAAAGGTGGGAGGGCACTCAACCGCATCGAGAACACCCAAGCGCCCCGAGGTCCCAGCCCCAACGTAAAGAATCCGACCACCGGCACGAAGGGCCTCAGCAGCCCATGAAACTGCCAAGGAAATTCTTTGCCTCTGAGAGTGAACCGCGGCAACTACATTCGCATCCTCGGAGTTCATAACGTCCACAATCTCTTGAGGAGTCATCTGATCCAAGTTCATCGTCCTAGGGTTTCTTGCCTCGGTTGCGAGAGATGAGAGATCAACCATGAGAATCCGCCTTTCTACGTGACGAGCTCTTGACCAGTCCGGCAGTGCCAGGCTTACGAATGAAGGTAGTTGAAAGATGTCTCATGCAGGCTTCATAGTTACGGCTGACATACGTGGCGAAGAGAATGTCAGCTATGTCAAGCTGCGCAATTCTCGAAGACATGGCGCCGGTTCTCACAAGAAGTTCCGATGCGGCAATGCCAAGAACGTAGTCAGAGAGCCTGGAGAGTGGCGAATCGAAGGAGCCACAAGTAATTGCAACAATCTTGCATTGATGTTCACGGGCAAACCTCGCACATGAAATAATCTCAGAAGTTGACCCCGAATAGCTGACGAAGATGGCCAGATCTCGCTCGGTAAGATTGCGGGCATACACGACCTGAGAATGAAAGTCTTCACACAGAATGCAAGGAAGGTCAATGCGAAGGAGTTTCAACTGCAAATCTTGGGCTACCAACAGAGAGGCACCGGCACCAAATAATGCGATGCGTTTAGCCGAGCCCATGCATCCTACAACGGCATCAATGGTTTGGGGGTCGAGCATGGCGCGAGTCAACGAGAGGGAGGTTGCATTCGTGTTGGTAACCTTGTCAATAATGTCCTGCGTGGAATCACTGGAAGAAACCCCATTTGAACGAATCTCGGAAGAGGTGTCTGAGGAGGCAATATCGACCATGAGGGCAAGTTGAAAGTCCCTGAGACCCTCAAAGCCAAGCTTTCTAACAAGGCGAACCAAAGTCGAGGAGGAAACGCCAGAAGCTGCCGCAATACTGCGGGCCGACATCCTTACACACGAGCGATCGTGGGTCTGAAACCAATCAATGAGGATACGCTCGGAAGCCGTGGCCCGAGGAGCGAATTCAATCAGACGATGCAAGAGCCCCTTCATGCATACCGCCTAAAGACAAGAAATTGAAATGAGTACACACGAGAGAATACAGTTCACCCAGACCGCTTAGTAAAAAATGATGAATTTGTTTCACACTTTGTCAATAGCCGACCGGCCACATTGCCTGCCCGAGCGGTACCACCCCATCCACCGGTCCAGCCTCCGCGCGAGCTCCTCCACCGAGACCCCCGACCAGTCCCTGCCTTGGAAGAGCTGTGTTGTTGTTCACTAAGAAGTGACGCGAATGGCCATCGGGCCAGGACCTGTCATCCCCTCGTAGGGGGCGAGCACCTCGCTCTGAGCCCTGTCAATATAATGGACAGCGGAGTCGCAGATTTCCATGCGGCCAGCATGGCTTCCGGATCGGCCTGGAGGGCGCTCTCGAAGCGGTCGAAGAACTCCTGCATGGCCTCTGCCGGCACGCGGTCCCCGATGGACTCGTGCGGGCGGAAGCGGTTGTAATACGACTCGATGAACTCGATCGCCCCGTGCTTCGTCGTGGATGCATCCGACGGGCGCTCGTGGTGGTACCACTCGCTCTTGAGCGTCCCGAAGAACGACTCCGCGACCGCATTGTCGTGGCGGCTGCCGGTGCGGCCCACGGAGAGCCTCACGTCGTGCGCTGCCGCCCAGGCGGCGAGCTCGGCGCTCGCGTGCTGGCTTCCGCGGTCGCTGTGGAACATGGCCCCTCCTGCGACATGGCCGCGCGAACGGGCCATCTCGAGGGCCGCGACCACGAGGCCCGCCCTCATGTTGTCCCGCATGCTCCAGCCGACGACCATGCGCGCGCACAGGTCTATGACCACGGCCAGGCAGATGAAGCCGCCCGCGGTCCTGAGATAGGTTATGCCGCCCACGAGCTTCGTGGCCGGGACGGGGCCCGGGAAGCCCCTCCCCATGAGGCCGGGCCGCGCGGGCGCATCCCTGTCCGGCACCGTCGTCCTCCTGGAGGCATTGGGGCAGATGCCGCGTATCCCCAGCTCGGACATGCATTTCCGGACGCGGCAGGGGGTCGTTCCCGCGAAGCGGCCGTACTTGGGGTCGCCCGTCAGCTTCGACCAGGCCTTGCGGAGGCCGAAGCGCCTCTCGCTCGCGTCCCATGTCTCGATGATGGCCTCCTTGAGGGGGCCCCCTGGATCCTCCCCGCTGCCGCCCGCCTTCAGCCACCGGTAGAACCCCGACCTGCTCACGCCCAGCACCCGCGCCATCATCGAGACGCTGTAGTCCGCCTTCTCCTCCAGCATCAGCCGGAACCTGTCCTCCGTCAGAGGCTCCTGGCGAAGAAGGCTGCTGCTTTTTTTAGGGACTCGTTCTCGCTCTCGAGCTCCCTGATGCGCCTCCTTGCCTCGTCGGGCTCCTTCTGCTCGTCGGTCCTGGCCTGGGTGACCTTTCCCGTCCTCCCGAACTTGATGACCCAGTCGTTGAGGGTCTTGTCGTTGATTCCGAGCTCTGCGGCGCACTCCCTGATGCTCTTCTTCGGATCCGCCTCCCGGGCCCTCCTGTAGTACTCGACCGCCTCGAGCCGGTACTCCTCCGCATACTGTCTGGGAGCCTTCGCCTTGGCCCTGGACTCCGCCCTCTCGATCTCGCCTGCGCTCACTGACATCTCGCTGCTCCAATCTGCTGGTGGTGATGGGAGGGCATATCTGCCGAGCATACCGGCTGCAGGTTCCTGCCATCCCGCTGTCCACCAAAAGATTACGGCTCATCGTACCTCCTAGCGACCTCCGAGAAGTTCGGCTTGACGCCGCACTCCCTGTCCGCGTTCAGCTCAGCCATGAGGTTCCTCTCCAAGGCCCCCACCCCTCTCCGTCGTCGGTTCGGGGCTGAGCCTAGTTGGTGAAAGTGG
>ERZ841120.98-NODE-98-length-83959-cov-9.056386_pt1 | contig 83959 bp, 59 predicted proteins | sample MGYA00519572_ERZ841120 | MGnify/ENA primary metagenome ERZ841120 (study PRJEB31850, sample SAMEA3708890) | human gut metagenome | biome: human gut; feature: human-associated habitat; material: faeces | place: China | collected 2014 ...
TCCAAAATCTATATGACTGCCGGTGGCAGTCATACCTCTACTACGGTGTCACGCCTTTGGGCGTGACGGATGAGGTCGAAGGTCACAGGTTTGTACCAACCCATGGTGAAAATTGGTAGCTTCGACCTCATCCGTCAACCCTAAAGGGCTGCCAGCTTCTCCTCCAGGAGAAGCCTTTCCTCAGAAGTACGGGGCTGGTTCGTCAGAGTTAAGGCTCCCCCTACACGCCGGGAGATTTTGTCGAAGCAATTTTCTCCTCAAAACAGCAAAAACCGCCTCTTTCGAGGCGGTTTTTGGGGGGATTCCTATTTTTAGCCCACATATTTGGCCAGGGCTTCCCGGACCATTTGGGCGCATTCCTGGGCGATGGGCTTATCCTCCGGCAGGAGGTCGGTCAGGGGCTTGCGGACGCCGCCGATGTCGGGGCCGCCGTTGAGCCGCAGGACCTCTTTGATCATGGCGTACATATTGCCCTTGCCGGAGCAAAGCTTGTAGATGATATGGCAGCAGGTGTCCTGAATTTCCCGACCCTGAGCGATCTTGCCCTCCTGGTACAGCCGGTAAATGGCCAGGTACAGCTCCGGCATCACGGCGTAGGTGCCGCCGATGCCGCCGCAGGCCCCGGCAGTCAGACCGGAAAGCAGCTGCTCGTCGGGTCCGTTGAACACCATGGCTCCCTCGTCCCGCCACATCTCAATATCCTGCACAGGCATGGAGGAATTCTTCACGCCGATGACATTGGGGTTTTCCAGCATGGTGCGCAGAAGGCCGCCGTTCAGGGCCACACCCGCCAGCTGGGGGATGTTGTAGATGACGAAATCCGTATGGGGAGCAGCAGAGGAAATATCATTCCAATACTGGGCCACGCCATAGGGGGGCAGGTGGAAATAGATGGGCGGAATGGCGGCGATGGCATCCACGCCCAGGCTTTCCGCATGGGCGGCCAGCTCCATGGAGTCGGCGGTATTGTTGCAGGCCACATGAGCAATGACAACGATGCGGCCCTTGGCCACCTTCATAACGTGCTCCAGCACGGTTTTCCGCTCGGCCACGCTCTGATAAATGCACTCGCCGGAGGAGCCGCCCACATACACGCCGGTGACGCCCTTGCCGATGAGATACTCCGTCAGTGCCTCCACCCGCTCCGGGCTGATGGAACCGTCCTCAGCGTAGCAGGCGTAAAATGCAGGGAAAATGCCCTGATATTTAGTCAAATCTTTCATAAAACTCTCCTTTTTAGCCCTTCACGGCACCCATGGTGATGCCCTTGGTGAAATACTTCTGGAAGACCAGGAACACCGCAATGATGGGGGCGGCAGCCAGCGCTGCACCGGCCATCAGCAGGCCCATATCGATGCTGCTTTCCGCCTGCAGCGTGGCAATGCCCAAGGAAATGGTGGAATTTGCGTTGCTTTTGAGCATGACCAGCTGCATGAAGTAATCATTCCAGGAATTGATGAACGTAAAGATGGCCAGAGCGCCCACGCCGGGCTTCACCATGGGGAACACGATGGTGTTGAAGGTGCGAAGCTCGCTGGCGCCGTCGATGGTGGCCGCTTCCAGGATTTCCGCCGGGATGCCCTCGGCAAACTGCTTCATCAGGAACACGCCAAAGGGCCAGCCGACGGTAGGCAGAATCACGGCCCAGAGGGAATCGTAGAGGTTCAGGGCAGACATTTCCCGCAGCAGCGGAATGAGAATGACCTGCTTTGGCAGGGCCATGGCGCAGACGATGAGGGCGAACAGGATGCCCCGTCCACGGAAGCGCTTCTTGGCCAGAGCGTAACCGGCCATGGAGGCGGTGATGCAGGTCAGGAGCATGGCGGAGACCGCCATGACCACGGTGTTCAGCAGCCAGCGGAAGGCCGCCGGGGCTCTGGGACCCTCGATGCCGAAGATCTCAAAGAGGGGGGCCGTGCGCTTATTGAACAGCTTTTCAAAGTTGGTCAGCACCCACTCGCTGGGGACCCAGGCGATGTCCTTGGTGTTGTTGATGTCCACGCCGTTCTTGAATGCGCCGGTGACGATCCAATACAGCGGGAACAGGAAGGCGAGGGCCAGGAGGATGAGGATGATCCAGGAAATCACATGGTAGATCCTGGAACGAACGGTGGTTTTTTTCATACTGCCGCCCCCTTACTTCTTTTCCTGGCCCAGCTTGAACTGGATGGCCGAGAGGATGCCGATAAAGATGGCCAGCACCACACCCATGGCATTGGCGTAACCGAAGTGGCCGGTCTGCTCCGTGAGCTTGAAGGCCGTGTAGTAAATATAGTACATGACGGTATTCGTGCCGGAGCCGCCCTGGGTCAGCAGCTGAATGAGGGCGAAGCACTGGAAGGAATTGATGGTGGTAATGACCAGGATGTACAGCGTGGTGGGCATCATCTGGGGCCACTTGATCCGCCAGAACACCTGGAAATCCGTAGCGCCGTCCACCTGAGAGGCCTCCACCAGGGAGTGGTCCACGTTGCCCAGAGCGGAAACGTACAGCACGATGGGCTGGCCCACGGAGGTGGTGAACAAAATCAGGATGATGCACCAAAGGGCATAGCGGCTGTCGCCCAGCCAGTTGATGTTGCTGTCGATGAGGCCCACCTGCTTGAGGACGGTGTTGAAAAGGCCGGTGTAGTTGTTGTACATCCACTTCCACACCACGGTGACGGCCACGGAGCCCGTGACCACCGGCAGGTAGAAGATGCAGCGGAAGGCGGACAGAGCCGCATTGTGCATTTTATAGATGGCGGAGGCCACCCACAGCGAGAAGGCCGTGACCGCCGGCACGCTGACCAGCACGATGATGAAGGTATTGGCCAGAGCCTTCTGGAAGGTCTCGTCCTGGAACAGCTTTGCATAGTTGCTGAATCCGGCGAAGGTGCCGAACACGCTCTTGTCGTGCATACTGGCATTGGTGAAGCTCAGGTAGATGCAAATGAACATCGGGATAATGACAAAGCCTACGAAGAAGATCAGGCTGGGCAGCATGAAAAGGTAGCCCGCACAATCTTCCCGGCGCTGCAGCGCACGGCTCATTCCATTCTGTTTTGCCAAAGTTATGCGCTCCTTTCTTGGTGTGTCGTCTCCCGGAAATATGCGGTGCAGGTCTCCGGAACGGGGAAACCGGCTTCGCATATCTCCGGGCAAAAACCGCACCCCTACCCCGATGGGTAGGGGCGCGGGACCCTTTGAATAACTTAGCCCTTGGCGGCGGCGTTTGCCTCGGCCGCATAGGTGGTCAGGGATTCCTTGATGTCAGCGCCCTCGCCGACCTTCTGGAGCATATTCCACCAGGAGGTACGCGCCTGGGCCCAGCCCTTGGTGACGTTGTAGTAGTCGCCCAGGTAAGGCATCAGGACCTGATACTCGTTCATGGTCTCGTTGTCGGCCCAGATACCGGACAGGTCGGTACCCTCGGCAGAGGTACGGGCAGCGAAGAAGTTGGCGGTCTTGACGGCGTCCACGGTATGCTCGGAGTCGGCCATCCAGCGGATGAACTGCTTGGCAGCCTCGATGCGGGCCTCGTCGCCGTTATTGAAGATACCGAAGCCCCAGATACCGCCGCAGAGCTGCGGAGCACCATTCTCGGAGGGGAAGGCCATAATGGCGATTTCCTGGCCGTTCATGGTCTTGCCCACGCCGGTGTCGGCCATGTTGGGATTCAGCTGCTGAGCGATGTTCCAGCAGAAGGCCATCTTCAGGACTTCCTGGTAGAACATGGCGATCTCGTCGCCGCCCTGCATAGCTGCGTCGAAGTTAACGCCGTCCATGCTCTTGAGCAGCTCCAGAGCCTTCACGTTGTTGGCATCGTCCCAGGTGTAAGCGGTGTGCTCGGCGTTGGTGTAGGTGCCGCCGTACAGGTTGTTGACGAGGGCGCGGGTGCCCTGGTCGCCGCCCTGGCCGCCGCAGAACACGGCTGCCACGTTGCCGCCGAACTTCTCGTTCAGGGCAGCCACGGCCTTGACGAAGTTTTCGGTGGTCCAGGTACGGGTGGTCAGGTCCACATACTGGTCAGCACCGGCTTCCTTGAAGGCGTCCAGGTTGATGGCCATGCAGTGTGCGGTCATGACCAGAGGATACTCGTAAACGGAACCGTCGGTGGCGGTGCAGGCGGTCAGGCAGGCGGGGAGGATCTCGCTGCGGTCAGTATCGTCCAGCATATCCTTCAGATCGACCATGTAACCGGCGGCGCCCCAGTTGGCAACCAGACGCTCGGGGCCTTCCAGAACCAGGTCGGGAGCCTTCCCGGCGGTGAGGGCGGCGTTGATCTTGTCGTCGCCGTCGGCGTAAGCCAGGTACTCGACCTTGACCTTGATACCGGTCTCGGCGGTGAAGGCGTCGGTCAGCTTGGCGACTTCGGCCTCATTGCCCCAGTTGCCTACGGGGTAGGTCCACAGCTCGATGGTCACGTCGGTCTTGGCGGCATCGGTGGTCTTGGGCTCGGTGGCCTTGGTGGTGTTGTCGGTGGATTTGGTGTCGCTGGGCTTGGTGTTGTCGGCGGGCTTGGAAGCGCAGGCTGCCAGGCTCAGGATCATCACCATGGCCAGGACGATGGCAAGCAGTTTCTTCATGGTATTCCTCCTCATATTGTTTGCTTCGCTTGGGAAGCAGATATTCGGGGAGCCTCCCCCGGGAACGGACTCCGGAGTCGCCGGTCGTCGTTTTTCGTCATATCGACCAACGGCGTTTCCTTCATGTGCTTATATCTTAGCGAAATTTTCCCAGTTTGTCAATGGGATTCTGAAAATAATTTTCTAAATCTCGGATTATTGGAGACTTTTTACAGTTCGCACAAAATATCAGGCTTTTGGACCGGTCCAAAGCCGGTCATTTTTGGCCACTTTGCCCAAGGCGCAGAATGTCGAATTTTCAAAAAGTCGCAGATTTTCACTGCAAATACACCCGTCCGCCCTGGAAAACCCTGCAAAAATCGCCGCCGGAGGCCCCGGCGGCGAAAGTTCTGAAAATTTTTTGCAGAAATCACAGGTGCTTTTCCGAAAGGGCGTCGGCAATGCGCTGGCGGCTCCGCCGGGCGTTTTCCAGGTCCTCCCGGCAGACCTCCGAGAAAAGTACGTCCAGAAGATACATCTGGGCGATCTTGGCGGCCACGGAGCCAAGCTGCAGGGGGCTTTCGTCTGCGCCGCACTGCAAGACCGCATCCGCCAGCTCGGCACCGGGGGACTTGGGGAAGCGGGTGATGAGCACCACCCCTGCCCCATTCTTCCGGGCGATGCCCAGGGTGTGCATCATGTCCACCGTGGAGCCGGAGTAGGAAAAGTACAGAATCACGTCCTCCGGGTCGGCGTTCACCGTGGCAATGGCCTGCATGTGGGAATCCCGCACGGCCTGATACTTGCCCCCCACGGTGGAGAACAGGTGGGCCGCCTCCTCGGCAATGAGCATGGAGCCGCCCTGGCCCATGCACAGCACCCGCTTGGCCCCCCGGAGCATTTTGGCGGCCTTGCGCATCTGGTCCGGCCGGATCATCTCCAGGGTCTGGGAAATGGCGGCGGTGTCCACAGCCTGCAATTTCCGGCACACATCCTCCAGGCTGTCCTCCTTGGTGACTTCTCCGGAAAGGGGATTGCCCCAGGCTCCCAGCTGGGCGGCGGCGTTGGCCAGGGCCAGCTTGAAGGCGTTATAGCCCCGGTAGCCCAGACGGCGGCAGAACCGGGAAACGGTAGCCTCCGCCACGTTGCTGACCTCCGCCAATTCGGTAATGGACAGGAACTGGGCCTCCTGCTGGTGGGCCAGCACATAGTCGGCGCAGCGCTTTTCTGCGGCGGTCAGGGAATAATAAGCCTCGCTGATGGTCTCCGGGGCGGTTTTGCTGAGTTCAGGCATAGGGGTCCTCATTTCTATCGGGTATTTACTCTCTGGACAGCAGTCCGGTGATCATGCCGTCCACCAGGATGAGCATTCTGGGCAGGTGGAAGGGGCCCTTGAAGGTGGAACCCTTACAGGCAGGCTCCGTGGGCTTGCCGTCCCGGCGCAGATAGCCGTACCACTCGCCGTACTCCGGGTCGGAGAAGTGGGCCTTGGAATAATCCAGGGTCTTGTAGAACCAGTCCAGATACTCCTGCTTGCCGGTGTCCCGGTAGAGCATCAGGGAGGAGATGAGAATTTCGTCATGGGGCCACCAGAGCTTCATGTCATGCTCGTAAGCCTCCGGGGGATTGCCCAGGCAGTCCACAAAGTAGAGAAGTCCGCCGTACTCGTTATCCCAACCGGTGGTAATGGCCCAGTTGAAGATGGTCTCGGCCTTTTCCACCAGGGCGGCATCATTGGTCCGGGCAGCCTGCTCCAGCAGGAACCACACGCCCTCGATGTCGTGGCCGGGGTTCACGATACGGCCCTCGGTGTAGTTCAGCCGGGCCTCGCCGTTGGGTCCCACGTTCTCCAGCACGCACTTCAGCTCCGGATGGACGTGATAGGCAAAAATATCGTCTACGCAGGACTTGGCCCGTTCCTCGTAGAGCTTCCGATGCTCCGGGTCCACCCGCATGAGTACGGAGGTCACGTTCAGGTAGATCATGGGAATGCCGAAGGCCCGGCCGGTCCGGGTCTCCGGGATGGTCTTGGGGCCAAGGCCCGTGGGGTCGGCCATTCCGTGGTTCAGGTCCCAGTACAGGTCATAGGCCCGTCTTGCCCGTTCCAGGCACGCTTTCTCGCCGGTAACGCCGTAATACTCGGCGTTGGCCATGGCATAGAAGGCCTCGGAGAAGCAGTAGCGGCGCTGACGCAGGGGCTGGCCGTCCTCGGTGACGGTGAAGTACATCCGGTCCCCGGCTTCCCGGTTGATGCAGTATTTCTCCATAAAGTCCAGGCAGCTCTTGGAAGCCGCCAGCCATTCCGGCTTCACGCCGTAGCGGCTGCACAGGAATGCAAAGATCCAGCCGCAGCGGCCCTGCATCCAGACGCTCTTATCGGTGGAAAAAATTTTCCCCGTCCGGTCCAGGCAGGTGTACACGCCGCCATGGACGCTGTCCATGCCGTTTTTCAGCCAAAAGTTCACGCAGCGGTCCAATTCTTCCCGGACCCAGGCCTGTGTTTGGCGCAATTTGATCTGTTCCACAGTAATTTCCTCCGCTTCATTTTCAGTTTTTCCGAAAAGGTATTATCATACTAGCATAAACCATCCTTATTTTCAAGCCCAATTCTGGTTATTTTCACTTTCGGTATGGAAATTTTTTTCAGAGTGTGCTATAATGACACCAACATAAATTTCAAGGAGGTCCCCCTATGAAAAAACACATCCTCTGTTTTGGCGACTCCAACACCCACGGCTACTGCGCCGACCCCGCCGACTGCGCCGACGGCGGCGACCGGTTCAACGAGCAGGAGCGCTGGACCTGCCTGCTGCAGGACCGGCTGGGCGACGACTGCAAGGTCTATGAAGAAGGTCTTTCCGGCCGGACCACCGTATTCTCCGATCCCCTCCATGAGTCCATGGACGGTCTGGGGGTCATTTATTCCACGCTGATGAGCCATGAGCGGGTGGACCTGCTCATCATCATGCTGGGCACCAACGACACGAAAGAACGGCTGGGTGCCAACGCCCCCTGCATCGCTTTGGGTCTGGAGCGGCTCATCCAGAAGGCCAAGAGCGTTCCCGCCTGGAAGAATGACACCCCCAATATTCTGGTGGTCTGCCCGCCCCACATCGGCGAGGGGATGTATGAAAATCCCTGCGGCGGCCCCATGGGCGCAGGCTGCCCGGAGAAGTCCCGGGAGCTGGCGAAATATTACCGGGAAGTGGCCCAGCGGAACGGCTGCGGCTTCCTGGATGCCGAGGGCATTGCCGAATTCAACCATGTGGACTATATGCACCTGACCCGTGCAGGCCACGCCGCTCTGGCGGAAGCCCTGACCCCCCTGGTCCGGGAACGCATCTGATATGGCCCGGCTCTTCGACCCCCAGCGGGGCGGCTGGAAGATTCTGGGGTATCTGGCGGACGTGCTGATCTTAAGCTGCCTGTGGCTGGTCTGCTCCCTGCCCGTCGTGACCCTGGGGGCCGCCACCGCCGCCCTCTACGACTGCGCCGTCCGGTGCGTCCGTCAGAAGGACCCTGCGCTGCTGAGCCGGTTTTTCCGGACCTTCCGGGCGGAACTGAAAGGCTCCATCCCCACGACCCTGCTCTGGGAAGCGCTGCCGGCGGGGCTTTTCCTGCTGGTTCGGCTCTATGGCAACACCGCCGCCGTCAACGATGTGTCTGTCGTCCTGACCGTGGCAGGGCTGTGTCTGGTGGGCTTTGCGCTGGGGGTCTTTGCCTGGGTGTTCCCGCTGCTGTCCCGGTTCACCTTTTCTTTTGCCCAGCTGAACGTCACGGCCCTCCGGCTGGCCATGGGCCACCTGCCCGCCACGTTCCTGCTGGGTCTGGGGACTATGGGTACAGTGTATCTCTGTCTCCGTTTCGCTGTGCCGGTGTTTCTGATGCCTGCTCTCCTGGCGCTTTTCGCCAGCTTTCCCATCGAGCGGGCCTTCCGGCCTTATATGGAGGAAACCAACCATGCGTAATATCCTGTTTTATGTTCTGACGGTTCTCGGCGGCTATCTGCTGGGCTGCTCCAGTATGGCCTACTATGTGTCCCGGTGGAAAAAGGTCAATCTGTCCACCAACGGCTCCGGGAATCTGGGGGCCTCCAACACCACCATCCTGCTGGGCTGGCGGATGGGCATTCTGGTGGCGCTGCATGACATTTTCAAAGGTGCGGCCGCCGTGCTGCTGGCCAAGTGGCTGCTGCCGGACCTGACCTACGCCCCAGTGGCTGCCGGGTGTGCCTGCGTCATGGGCCACATGTATCCCTTCTACCTCAAGGGCAAGGGCGGCAAGGGCTTCGCCTCCTACACGGGGATGCTGCTGGCCCTGGACTGGCGGCTGGGACTGGCACTGATCGGCGTTTCCCTGCTGGTGACGTTCTTGTCGGATTACATCGTGGTCGGAACCCTGACCACGGTGGTGGTGGGGCCTGTCTGGATTGGCTTCACCCAAAGCTGGGTGTCGGCGGGCATCATGCTGGCCGTCACCGCCGTGATTTTTTACAAGCACCGGGAGAATCTCCACCGCATCTTCCACGGCGGCGAGGTGGGTCTGCGCAGCACGCTGAAGGGCGAGCATCGGCTGCCGAAAAACTGAATTTCCGCCCCGCATCCGGGTATTTTCGGATAAGGGGCGGCTTTTTTCCGGGAAATCTCCGTTTCCCTCTTGTAATTTCCGAGAAAATGGCATATACTAGGCTATTATAAAACCATACAAGAGAGGGATCCCATCATGGAATTGATTTCCGTCCGAGAGTTGTTCCGCAACACCGCTGCCTATGCCGGAAAAAACGTGCAGGTAGGCGGCTGGGTGCGCTCCATCCGGGCCAGTAAGCAGTTTGGCTTCATCGTCCTCAGCGACGGTACGTATTTTAATCCGGTGCAGGTGGTCTACCACGACACCATGGAGAATTTTCAGGAAATTTCCAAGACCAACGTGGGCGCAGCCCTCATTGTCTCCGGCACGTTGGTGCTGACCCCCGAGGCCAAGCAGCCCTTTGAAATTCAGGCGGATACCGTCACTGTGGAGGGTGCCTCCGCCCCGGACTATCCTCTGCAGAAGAAGCGCCACACCCTGGAGTACCTGCGGACCATGACCCATCTGCGGCCCCGGACCAACACCTTCCAGGCCGTGTTCCGTGTCCGCTCCCTGATCGCCTACGCCATCCACCAGTTCTTCCAGGAGCGGGACTTCGTGTATGTCCACACCCCCCTCATCACCGGTTCCGACTGCGAGGGTGCCGGCGAAATGTTCCAGGTGACCACCCTGGACCTGAACAACCTGCCCCTTACTGAAGACGGCAAGGTGGATTACACCAAGGACTTCTTCAACAAGCCCACCAACCTGACCGTGTCCGGCCAGCTCAACGGCGAGGCCTTCGCCATGGCCTTCCGGAACATCTATACCTTCGGCCCCACCTTCCGTGCCGAGAACTCCAACACCACCCGCCACGCCGCCGAGTTCTGGATGATCGAGCCGGAAATTGCCTTTGCGGACCTGCAGGACGATATGCGTCTGGCCGAGGACATGATCAAGTACATCATCTCCTTCGTGCTGGAAAAAGCCCCAGAGGAAATGAACTTCTTCAACCAGTTTGTGGACAAAGGTCTGCTGGACCGGCTGAACCATGTGCTGACCTCCGAGTTCGGCCATGTGACCTACACCGAGGCCATTGAAATTCTGGAAAAGCACAACGATCAGTTTGCCTACCCGGTCCATTGGGGCAGCGACCTACAGACCGAGCATGAGCGCTACCTGACGGAGGTCATCTTCCAGCGGCCCGTGTTCGTCACCGACTACCCCAAGGAGATCAAGGCCTTCTACATGAAGCTGAACCCCGACGGCAAGACCGTGGCGGCCATGGACTGCCTGGTGCCCGGCATCGGCGAGATCATCGGAGGCAGCCAGCGTGAGGACAACTACGACCTGCTGAAGGCCCGCATCGAAGAGCTGGGCATGAAACCGGAGGATTACGGGTTCTACATGGACCTTCGGAAGTACGGCTCCGCCCGCCACGCCGGTTTCGGCCTGGGCTTCGAGCGGTGCGTCATGTACCTGACGGGCATGGGCAACATCCGGGACGTGCTTCCCTTCCCCCGGACCGTCAATAACTGCGACCTGTAAAAAGAGTAAAATAAAATGCGATTGCCCCGTTGGAGGAAATCCTCCGACGGGGCGATTTTTTGTACATGAGCGGTCGAAAAACGTCACAACCGGCGGGAGAAATTCAATGGCCCGTTGGACAAAAAAGTTGGCCGACAGAACCTGCCGACCAACGTTCATGTTTTTCTCATGTTCAGACGGTATCCCAGCGATACAACTCCCGGATCCGGTCCCGGACCGACTGCCGCCGATAGCGGCTCATGGGAAGCGTTGTCCCATCGTCCAGCGTCACCGTATCGGAGCCGACTTGGGAAATGCAGGCCGCATTCACCAGGAAACTCTTATGGGTCCGCAGGAAGCCATAGCCATCCAGCATTTTTTCTACGGCGGATAATTGGTACACCAGGTCCAGTGTCCCCCGGTCCGTCACGATATGCAGTTGCTTCTGGTAGCTCTCCAAGTAGCGGATATGGTCCACTGCAATGCGGAAAAGGCCCCCGCCGCTCTGCAAAATCATCCAGGGCCGATGGACAGAATTGGGCAGCTCCCAAAGCACACTGCCCAGGCATTCCCCCAATTCCTCCCCCAGGTGTTCCCGCCGGATCAGCCGGAAGGGCTGGAGCCGCAGCATCCGATGCAGATCATTCTCCTGTCCATAGAGCAGCACCGTTGGCGGCGACGGCAGCAGGTCCCGCAGATACCCGGCCAAATCCAGGCAGCCTTTCTCTGCCATGTCCAGGAATACCAGGTCAAACCGTCCGTGATCTCCCTCAGATTTTTTCAGCAGTCCCCCATTTTCGAAAACATGGATACAGGGGCTGACCCCCTGTGTTTCCAGAACATTCCGCAAAGAGCGCTGAAATACTTCCAGCAGAGTGCCGTCCCGGCTGAGAATTGCCAGATCAATGGTCTTCATAGGTGCCTCCCAAAAGAATGGTACTGTCAGTGTATCACAATTCCGTTTGAAACGCAACGAGAATATATTTCGTAATCTGCCGTTCACGCAATATTTTACGAAATTTCAGAAAAATATTTTCAAATTTTCACCGTGACTATCTTATTATTCCGGGTTTCTTGTGATATAATGGGGCTTATGTTATGATAGGGAGGAATAGAAATGGCAAAGAAGCCCTCTGTTGCGCAAATCGCCAGTCAAGCAGGCGTTTCCGCCGCCACCGTTTCCAGAGTGCTGAATTCCATGGGCGGATATTCCGAAGAAACCGCCCGGAAAGTCCGCATGGCCGCCCGGAACATCGGTTACGGCCAGCCGCCCTCTGCCGGACACACCGGCAGCCCGCTGATTGGCATTCTGGTCCCGGATATTTCCAATGCGTACTTTGCCGGGATTGCCCTGGCCCTTCAGGAAGACTTTCGGGAACATGGATTTCTGGCGCTGATCTGTAATGTCAGCCAGACGGAGGAATTGGCTCAGGCCTATGTGGATGAGCTGCTGCGCCAGTCGGTGCAGGCTCTGGTATTCGTGTGCGGCTACGGCTGGGATCTGGAAAAGCTGGACATTCCGATGGTCTACATTGACCGGCACCCCGTCTGCGAGCAGTCTGACATCATCGTGGTCGAATCCGACAATGTCCGGGGCGGCTATCTGGCCGCACGGGAACTGCTCCGCAGTGGCTGCCGCCGGATCGCCTTTCTCACCGACTCCCTGAAAACCAGCACCAAGCGCTCCCGTTACAAAGGCTATGTCCGTGCGCTGCATCAGGCGGGCCTGGAGGCCAGCGATTCGCTGGTGATTTCCGTGGGGCATCAGGAGGAACAGCAGGTCCGGGAACGCATCCGGCAGGTATTGGCCCAGGATCCGCTCATTGACGGAATCCTATGCGCCACAGACCGCCTGGCCATCGGCGCAATTCTGGGCGCTCAGGACTGCGGCAGGAGGATTCCGGAGGACCTGTGTGTCACCGGCTTTGATGACGGGCGGATTGCATCCGTTTTTCGGCCCGGCATCACGTCGGTACGTCAGGACGGCATTGCCATGGCAAAAAAGGCCTCTTCCATTCTTTTCACCCTGCTGGAAGGCGGGCAGCTTGACAAACGCCGGTACATCATTCCGGTGTCCCTGTCCGTGCGGGAGTCCACCTGCCGGTGACCGCCCTCCAAACAAACACCGTCATAATGAATACGAAGGAGAATACAGACATGATTACCGTTGCTTACATTGGATTTGGCGTCAGCGTTCGGGAGTACCACATTCCCTATGTGGAAAACCGGGAGGACATTCGGGTAAAGTACGTTTACCGCCGGGCAGAGGACATCGCCCAGTTTGCGGAGTACGAGCCCTTCTACCCGGAAATCATCTTCACCACCGATTTGGACCTGGTCCTCGGGGACCCGGAGGTCAATCTGGTGGTCGTCAACACCCCGGACCGGTTCCATGTGCCCTACGCCAAGCAGATTCTGAACGCCGGAAAGCACGCTTTGGTGGAGAAGCCCTTCGCCCCCACCGCCAAGGAAGCCAGAGAGGTCTTTGATTTGGCCAAGGAAAAGGGTCTTATCTGTATGCCCAACCAGAACCGCCGCTTTGATGCGGATTTCCTGGCGGTCAAGGACGTGCTGGCCAGTGGAAAGCTGGGCAAGCTGGTGCGTCTTGAAAGCCATTACGACTATTTCAAGACCAACGGCTGGTACGACCATCTGGGTACCCTCTATAACCTGGGCGTTCACACCACCGACCAGATCATCAGCCTGCTGGGGATGCCGGACCACACCCACTTTGATGTCCGCAGCATCCATCACCCCGGCGTAGGCGATGATTACTACGACCTGGAATTCTACTACGGCAACAGCAAGGCCACCGTCAGCACCAGTATGTGCGTGAGCATCGATTATCCCCGCTTCACCCTTCACGGCACCAACGGCAGCTTCACGCTTCCTCCGGTGATCCACAATTCCGGCAAGAAAAAGGTGGTGGGCCGCCACGTCATCAGCACCGCCATGGCCAGCGAGGACCGCTGGGGCACCCTGGTCTACCACAACGCCGCCGGGGAGGCAATTACGGAAAAGGTCCCCGTAGGCTGCGCCCACTATGAGCGCATTTACGACAGCCTCATCGACGCCATTGAAAACGGCGGTGAAAAGTGTGTCAAGGACGCTGAGGTCATCCGGGTCCTGGAAATTCTGGAGGAGGCTACCGAAGTGGCCAAGTCCCACGCAAAGGAGGGCTAAGCATGGAGGAAATTCGTCTCGGCACCATTGGCTCCGGTGTCATCGTTCATTCCGTTCTCGGAAACGTTCTGAAAACGCCGGGCATTCGCCTGACCGCCGTGTATTCCCGGTCCCAGGAAAAAGGCGACGCTTTGGCCGCCGAATTCGGTGCGAAAAAGGTCTATACGGATATGGACGCCTTCCTGGCCGACGAGGACACCAATTTTGTCTACATTGCGACCCCCAATCTGCTCCACTATCCCCAGGCAAAGAAAGCCCTGCTGGCCGGGAAAAATGTGATCCTGGAAAAGCCCTTCTGCACCACTGCAGACCATGCCCGGGAGCTGGTCGCTCTGGCCCGGGAAAAGGGTCTTTTCCTGATCGATGCAGTCCCCACAGCGTTTTTGCCGAATCTGGAGGTCCTGAAGGAGGCCCTTCCAAAAATTGGAAAAGTCAAGCTGGTCCAGGCCAATTACAGCCAGTATTCCAGCCGGTATGACCTGCTTCTGAAGGGCGAGATGCCCAACATCTTCAACCCGGAGTTCGCCGGCGGCTGCCTCATGGACATCAACTTCTACAATCTTTACCTGAACATCGCCCTGTTCGGAAAGCCCCAGAGCGCCATGTATTATCCCAATATCTACCCCGGCGCCGCCGACACCTCCGGTATTGTCGTGATGAACTACGACGGCTTCGTCAGCGAATCCGCCGGGGCCAAGGATACCTGGGGTGTAAATTTCTTCCAGATCGAAGGCGAAACCGGCTATATCTATGTGGCCGGGGGCTCCAACGGCCTGGCGGAAGTGCGGGTCGTAACCAAAACCTCCGACGAGACCATTAACCATCAGAGTGACCCCGACCGCTGGTTCTACGAGGTCCAGAATCTGACCGCCCTGGTGCTGGCCGACGATTATGCCGCCATTGAGGCCCGTCAGGACGTAATGCTGAACGTGATGGAAGTTCTGGAAACCGTCCGCCGAAATGCCGGGATCCGTTTCCCCGGCGACCGGTAACGGCCATGGAAATACCCAGAAACGAATATCCCCGGCCGCAAATGCGGCGGGAGGGCTGGATAAACCTGAACGGCATCTGGGAATTTGCCTTTGACTTTGGGCGAACCGGCAAGGAACGGGGAATGCAGAATGCGTCGAAGTTGAGCCGGGAAATTCTGGTACCCTTCTGCCCGGAAAGTGCGCTTTCCGGCATTCACTACCCGGATTTTATGAACGCCGTATGGTATCGCCGAAGCTTCAAGCTGGACGATCTTTCCAACGGAAACCGGGTGCTGCTGCACTTTGAGGCCGTGGACCATTTCTCTACCGTCTATCTCAACGGCACGGAACTGGGCAGCCATACCGGCGGCTTTACCCCCTTCTCCTTTGACATTACCGGCCAGGTCCGTCCGGGAGAAAATGTGCTGACGGTCTGCGCCGAAGATGACAGCCGGGACCCGCTGATTCCAAGAGGCAAGCAGTCGGAGCCATACGCCTCCCAGGGCTGCGATTATACCCGTGTCACCGGCATCTGGCAGACAGTCTGGCTGGAGATCGTCCCGGAGACCTATCTTGCGGACTACCGGGTCACCACGGACATCGACAACGGCACGGCAAGTTTCGCGCTGCACTTTAATCATGTCGGCAGCAAGCAGGTCGCCGTTCAGGTCCTGTATCAGGGGGAACCCATGGGCGATGCCCGCCTGCGCTGCACCGGCGACCGGCTCTGCTTTACCGTTCCCCTGAAAGAAACGCATCTCTGGGAAGTGGGAAAAGGCCGCTTATATGACGTTCTTTTCACCGTCACCGACGCCAACGGCCATGAAGACCATGTCAGCGGCTATTTCGGGATGCGGAGCGTGACCCTGAGCGAAAAGGCACTGTGCCTCAATGGAAAACCGCTTTTCCAGCGTCTGGTCCTGGATCAGGGCTTTTATCCGGACGGTATTTACACCGCCCCCAGCGACGAGGCTCTGCGGGAGGACATTCTCCGCTCCATGGCTCTGGGCTTCCAGGGCGCACGGCTCCACCAGAAGGTATTTGAACGCCGCTTTCTTTACTGGGCGGACCGGCTCGGCTATCTGGTCTGGGGCGAATACGGCAACTGGGGACTGGACCACTCGAACCCGGCAGCCCTGGGCGCTATGCTCACCCCGTGGCTGGAAGCCGTCGCACGGGATTTCAATGCGCCTTCCGTGATCGGCTGGTGTCCCTTTAACGAAACCTGGGACTACAAGGGCCGGCATCAGGAGGATTCGGTGATTCTGTCCGTCTACAAGGCAACCAAAGCCCTGGACCCCACCCGGCCGGTCATTGACACCAGCGGGAATTATCACACCCAGACCGACCTCTACGATGTCCATGACTACGAGCAGGATGTGGACGCTTTTGCCGCCCACTACGCCCCCATGGAAGCAGACGGGCCGGTATATGACTGGTGCGGCTGGCAGCACTATGGCGGTCAGCCCTATTGGGTCAGCGAATACGGCGGCATCCTATGGGACCCCCATCAGGAAGGCGGCTGGGGCTACGGCCATGGGCCGGAAAGTCCGGAGGAATACGTCCGGCGCTTCATTGGCCTGACCCGGGTCCTTATGAAAAATCCCAGGATCTGCGGTCTGTGCTACACCCAGCTCTACGACGTGGAGCAGGAAAAGAACGGAATTTATACCTACGACCGCCAGCCCAAGTTTACCCAGGCCCAAATGGAGCAGCTGCGTCAGGCCCTCTGCACCCCTGCGGCCATTGAGGAAACCCCATGAAGCTGGCAGCGCAAATTCTGGGCGTGCTGGCTCTGGGGGAGAATGCGTTTATTTTCCTGAGCCGGAAGCGAGAGCGTATTTTGCAGTTGAAGCTGCTGTCCGACATTCTGTGGATGGGGAACTATCTGCTGCTGGGCGCTTACACCGGTGCGGCCCTGAATGGCATTGCCATTCTGCGGGAGTTGGTCTTTTTGCAGCGGGACCGCCGACGCTGGGCGGATGCGCCCTGGTGGCCCGTTTTCTTCGCCGCCTTTTCCTGGATCTCTCCGATTCTGGAATGGGTCCGGCAGGGCCGAATGACACTGCTGCCCATTCTCCCGACCCTGGGCAGTATGCTCTTTGCCATTGCGCTTTACCAGCGCAAGCCCCTCTGGACCAAGCTGCTTTCCATTGCCGGGAATTTGCTCTGGATGATTTATGCCGGCATCGTCGGGAACCCCAGCGGGCTTCTGAGCAGCGGAATCCTTCTGGTTTCCGCCCTGCTCGGTCTGTTCCGGGAACAAACCGGCAGTCCAAAAAGCCAAAGCTAAAATTATGAGCGATGCCGTTTTTCTCCGGCATCGCTCATTTCTTATTTTGCTTTTGTTTTCCATTTCCCGATGGCATAGCGCCAGACGGAAACCAGACTCGCCAGGACCCAGGTAATTCCGCCGCACAGGAAGCAGCCCATGGGGCCGATTTTGGGGATCAGCACGAAGGCAAATGCGAGTCGGCACACAAGCTCAATGACCCCGTTGATGGCGGAGTACACCGCATCGCCTGCGCCGTTCAGCACGCCCCGGACCGCATACAGAAGGCCCAGGAACCCATAAAAATAGCTGTTGATCCGCAACCCCATCAGGGCCGTATGGATGACCTCCTGATCCCGCACGAAAATACCCAGCATCTGCTCCCCGAACAGAGCGACCAGCACAAACATCAGCAGCGTAAAGCCCAAATTGATGAGGACAGCTGCCCGCAGGCCCTGCCACACCCGTTTGTCCTTTCCCGCCCCTACGTTCTGTCCGGTGTAAGTTCCCAGTGCAGTTGCCATGGAGCTATACGGTTGCTGGACGATCTGGTCCAGCTTTCCCACGGTGGTGTAAGCCGTTACCATCACGGAGCCGAAACCGTTGACCGCCCCCTGCAAGGCCGAGGTAGACAAAGCAATCAACATATTCTGCCCCGTCAGGGGCAGACCCAGCCGGACGCACCGGCGCAGCAGCTCCCGGTCCGGCTTCAGGGAGCCCTTTTGGTAGCGGAACAGCGGCAGTGTCCGGTTTGCGGCCCAGAAGCTGGCAATGGCCGAGACCGTCTGGGAAACCACCGTGGCCAGCGCCACGCCGAAAACGTTCCAGTGGAAGCAGAGGACGAACAGCAGGTCCAGGACGATGTTCAGCAGACAGCAGAAAATCAGGATGATCAGCGGCGTTTTGGAATCTCCGAAAGCCCGCATGACCGCAGAAATTCCGCCATAGTAAATGGTCGCAATGTTCCCCAGAAAAAGCACCCGCAGATAGAGTTTAGCGTGGGGATACAGCTCCGGCGGCGTTTTCAACAATTGCAGGAACCACCCTGCCCCGCAGAAGCCCACACCGGCAATCAGCACCGATACGGCCAGAAGGATATAGAAGCTGTTGTAAATGGCCCGGTTCAGCCGTTCTTTCTCTCCGGAGCCGTATAAAATCGCCGTGAGAATTCCCACCGCCGAGGACATTCCATAGGAAATGGAGAAAACCAGGTAATCGATGGACCCGGTGCAGCCGATGCCGCCCAACTCATTGCTTCCGACAAATTGGCCGATCACAATGGAATCCACCAGGCTGTACAGCTGCTGGAACACATTCCCGATCAGCAGCGGCACGCCGAAGCGCAGCAGCAGCGCCGCCGGGGACCCGACGGTCATATCCCAGGCCGTATTTCTTATTTTTCTTGTCACAAAGGTACTCCTCAGTACATCGTCCGGGAGGCGATTTCCCGTTGGACATCCGGGGCCAGCGTGACGAATCTCGCCGAGAAGCCGCCGACCCGGACCATCAGGCTCTGATGGTTTTCCGGATGGGCAATGGCGTCCTCCAGATCTCCCCGGCGCAGCACATTGATCATAGCCTGCTGGCCGCCATTGCGGAAATAAGTCTCCAGCAATGCTTTGGCAATGGGCCGGTTGTCTACGAACAAGTCCTTGGAGAAGGTGATGTTCTGCACCGCTCCGGCATGAATATCCGTCCGCAGCTTCACCAGGGAGTTGAGCATGGCCGTAATGCCGCAACGGTCCGTGCCCCCGGCGGGATTATTGGCGTTGGCCATGGGGCTTCCCGCCAGTCGTCCGTCGGCAGAGGCCCCGGTAAAGCGGCCCAGCACCGTATTGGCTTCATTGTTGATAATGACCACCATGTAGGAGTGCATCCGGGTCTTATTTTTCAGGTCCCGCACCGTTGTGCATACGAAATTGTGAAAGTCCTGCGCCAGGGCATCCACCCCGTCCAGGTCATTTCCGTATTTTTCCGCCTGACAGAGCATCTGCCGCTCGGCCTCATAGCCCCGGAAATTGGCCCGGAGGGCATCCAGCAGCCGCTGGGGGGTAATTTTCTTTTCTTCGTACACCAGCGTGCGGATGGCGTAAAGGCTGTTCACGGTGTTGATGTTGCCATAGGTCTCCAGCGTTCCGCCCAGATACCGCACACCGCCTCCGCAGACGCTCCGGTTCCGTTCCAGGCAGTCATCCATCAGCATCGTGATATACAGGAACGCACCGACCCGGGCACACTCGTCATATTCCATCTGTTCCAACTGGGCCAGCATTTCGAATTGCCGGGTGATTTGCTTTTTATAAGCGTCATACAGCCGGTCGAAGGTTTCGAAATCCGCCAGGCTCCCCAGTTTTTCGCCCATTTCTTTCCCATCGTGCAGGTCCACGCCGTTAAAAAGCGTTACTTCCAGGGCTTTCAGCAGATTGATAATGCCGTTGGGGGACCCCATGCTTCTGTGATTCAGGACATATTCTCCGCAGCCGAAGAAGCAGTAATCCTCCGCCTCCTCCCGGCTGACATTGAAGGCGTGCATGACCGCCGGGATGTTGACGTCATCGTTATAGAGCATGGGGTAGATCTTCCCCTCCCCGATCACGTCCAGGGCTTTTTCCATCAGGGCCGGATTCTGTCCCTCATAAAAGCGCAGGGAAAGCTGGGGTTCTGCCTCCGCCACAATACGGCTGGCCTCCATGGCCAGGAGCGCAAACTGGTCCGCATTTTCTTCCCGGTGCCGTCCTCTGCCGCCAATGATGACCCGGCCGTGAAACACGGTCTTTCGGGCATCGATGAGCCGCCAGAGGCTGCAGGTCAGGTCCAGCGCTTTCTGCCGGTCCATCACGCCGTTGTCCAGGTCCCGGCCCAGGAAATCCCCCAGATAATCATCCATCCGGCCGTAATTCAGCACACCGCTGATGAGGCTGTACAGCCAGGCCAGCTGCATGGCCTCCAGAAAAGTCTCCGGTGCAGCATGGGCAATCTTCCGAAGGGCTTCCGCCAACGGGCCGGAGCAGGCCGACGCATAGCGCAGGCAGACCTTGCTGAGTGTGTCCAGTGCGATCCGGCAGGCATCAAACAGGTCCCCGGATTCCCCACGTTCTGCAGCTTTCTGCTTGCACCGATTCACCTCGGCGCGCATTCCGTCCAGGCCCAGCCGAAGCAGCTTGTTATAATCCAGATAAGCCCCGACTACCCGGTACAGCGGGAAGGCGATCTGGGCGTGTTCCCAATAAATGTCCTCCGGCATGGCCTGTGCGATCTCTGCCGGGTACTGTTTACGCAGATTTTTCCGGGTCTCCTGCTCTGCCCAGAAATCCAGCATTTTCCGGGCGTCCTCCACTTCCTCCGGGCTGGCACCGTCGGCCTGCAGGGCTTCCATGGCTCTGGGTACATCGTAGAACCAGCCCACGCTGCGCCCCAGCAGCGGCTCATTGCTGAAGCCCACGGGCATGACCCGCTTCCGTCCGGCCAACAGGTCCCCCTGCTCCATGGGCAGGAATTCATACCGGCTCATGACCTCCACGCAGTAGGCCTCCCGCAGGGCGCAGGGGTCATCCCGGTGGGCAAGGTACGTTTCGGTAAACTCCTTCAAATACTGATAAAAAGTCATAAATATTCTCCTTCTTTCAGTGCGGTATCGATTTTATATTGACAATCCAGTCATTATCCGATATGATTACTGATATCACAAAGGAGGCCTGCCTGGCTTATGGGAATCGTTTTTGATATTCAACGCTGCTGCTACCACGATGGCCCCGGAATCCGCACAACGGTTTTTCTCAAGGGCTGCAATCTTCGCTGTGCCTGGTGTCACAATCCGGAGTCGTTTATTCGTCAGCCACAGCTGAAATACACCGCCCGGAACTGCATCGGCTGCGGGAAGTGCCTGGAAGTCTGCCCCAACGGCGTTCATTCGCTGGCGGATGGGGTACACCATGTCGATTTTCTGAAATGTCTTGCCTGCGGCCGCTGTACTTCCGGCTGTCCCGGTCATGCGCTTTCCGTTGTAGGCCGGGAAATGACCGTGCCGGAAATTCTGGATATCGTCCTTCGGGACAAGGCCTATTACCAGGCCACCGGCGGCGGCCTTACCGTTTCCGGCGGAGAACCCACTTTTCAAAGTGATTTTCTCCGGGAACTTCTGACCGGAGCCAAAGCGCTGGGTATTCACACGGCACTGGAGACCAACGGCTACATAGCGCCCCAGGTCCTGGAAACGCTTCTGCCTGTTGCAGACCTGTTTCTGCTGGATTTCAAGCTGACCGACGCGGAAGGGCTTACTGCCCAGACCAACGCCAAGGGAGATGCCTGGGAGCATACCCTGGCCGCCTTGACCGCCCGGAATGTTCCCGTCATCCTCCGTCTGCCCGTTATTCCCGGCATCAATGACACCCGGGAGCATTTTGCCCGGGCAGCTGCGCTGGTCAAGTCAAATCCCAATGTTCTAAAAGCTGAGATTATGCCCTATCACGCCATCGGCGCCGACAAATGGGCAGAACTGGGACTGCGCTATGCCCTGCCCGACCTGCCCACGGTCCCGCCAGAGCAAGCCGCCCAATGGCAGCGCATTTTAGACGACCTGCTGCGCTGACCCCGAAAAAGCCGGAAATGACATCTGATGTGCATTTCCGGCTTTCCTTTTATCCGTCTGCCGGTCTCCGGTATTGCCGGAGCTTCTTCCAGCCGTAGATTCCCGCACCAATAATACCGTTGTCCTGATTGGGCCTGGCAAACCGGATTTGCAGGCCTTCCAGCGGCATAGGTTTGCGGGTATGGACCCGAATCCGGTGCAGGAACGTCTCCATGGGGAACCCCTTCATCTGGGGCAGTCCGCCGCCGATGATCACATAATCCGGGTCCAGAATATTGACCTCCGTGGCCACCGTAGCCGCCATGGCATCCACCTGGGCCAGGACCTCCGGCGTATCGGCATAGCAGGCATATAACTCCGCCACATCAATATTCCGGAATACGGATTTGCACAGCTGGCTCAGCCGGCGGCCTCCGCCGATGGGTTCCATACAGCCCACATTGCCGCAGCCGCAAATGTCCCCGGAACCCAGCTGCGGAATATGGCCCAGCTCTCCGGCCACGCCGTTTTTCCCCACCAACAGCTGTCCGTTCCAGCTGATGGCGTTTCCGATGCCGGTTCCGAAATAGATGCCGATAATCAGGCCTTCCTCTGGCAACGCCAAGGATTGAAGGTCATAGGTCAGCAGTAAATTCACGTCCTTTTCCAGAAATACCGGAAGATTCAGCGCTTTTTCCAGTATTTCCGCAATGGGGCAATTATCCAGCCCCGGCACATTGGGCGCCTGCACCACAACTCTGCGAGCCTTGTCCACCGTTGCCGGGACCCCCAACGACACCGCCGCCACCGTATATTCTTTCTCGGCTTCCACCCGGTATTGCTTCAGCGCCTCCGTCAGGCCCGGCAGGAATCCCCGGGCCGTTATTTCTTCCGTGAGGATAAACCGGGCATCCAGCAGGCAGTGCGCCTGATCGACCAAGCCCATGCGGACATTCGTTCCGCCAATATCCAAGCATATAATTACTTCATTTTTCACACCGTTTTCCTCGCAGTAATCGTTTTCTCACTCTCTGAAAGAAAAGAGGGGAGCATTGCCCCTCTTCTCTTTGGTCACACATGCGCATTCCTTCCCCGTGTGGATGCTCTCGGCATCAGGTATACAGGCACATGAGCGACCGTCTGCTCCGGGTCCTCTTTTCCGTCCAGGGCTGCCAGCAGCTGCTCCACAGTTTTTTCGCCAAGGACATCCACCTGCTGATGCACCGTGGAAATGGGCACGGAATTAAACGCCGTAATGGAAATATCATCGTAGCCAATGATCTTGGTCTGCTCCGGCACCCGGATTCCCTGGTCCGTCAATGCCTGGTAGCAACCCAACGCCAGCCAATCCGACGCCGCAAAAACGCCGTCATAGTCAAAGCGTCCCTGCCGGACCAATTCCGTCACCGCATCATAGGCTTCCTGATAGTGCAGGCGGTCCAGATATTCCACGCTGAGCCTGGCCTTGGGCGGATCCTGTGCAGACAGGACCTGTTCAAAGCCCTCCAGACGTTCCGTATAGGCGGAAACACGCCGACGGCTGGTCATGGCCAGGATATTTTTGCAGCCGCAGTCCAGCAACTCCTGGGCGGCTAAATTACCACCCTGTACGTTGTCGCTGGAAAGCATAAAGGCATTCTTTTTCGGATGCTCCGGGATACGGTCGATGTAAATGGCAGGCAGGTCCCGGCCGGATTCCTCCTGGGTGCTGCCGCTGGACAGGAAAATCAGGCCGCACACATTCTGGTTATACATCATCTGGATGCGTTTGCGCTCCTGCTCGTCGTCCTCGTCCGTATTGCACAGAAGGCTCTGATAGCCGTGGGCAAACAGGTTCTTATCAATTTCGGAAACCAGCTTCACAAAGAACTCGTTGGTGATATCCGGAACGACGATGCCCACATTCATGGTCCGCTGCTCCCGCAACCCCTTGGCGATCTGATTCGGGACATATTGCCGGTTGCGGATGATCTCCAGGACCTTCTGTTCCGTCTCCGGGGAATAGCGGCCATTCTTGTTGATGACCCGGGAAACCGTCGCAGCTGAAACACCCGCTTCTTTCGCAATATCTTTGATGGAAAAACTCTGTTTCACGGATGGGATCCCCCTCTGTCCATTCTTGACTGCAGTCTCCTACAAAAAACAAGGCAACACTTTTCATTCTGCTTCCTGACTGATCATCCTGGATTTTTTGTTTTATCATATCAAATTTACAATGCAAATGCAAGCATATTCTGGATGATTCTTGCATATAATTCCGTATCTCACCGGCCCCCGTGACGCTTTAATCGGTCGCCTGCGTGCTGCGGAGGGCTTCCAGGACTCCGCAGATCGTCCCCGTCTCCAAGTCGGTCAGGTGATAGCGTGCATCCTGCAGCCGTTCTTCCAGATACTCGATTGCTTTCTCCCGGTTCAACGGACGGGGCTTACTTCCTGCAAAGCGCAGGAAATTGTCAGCCGTAATACGCTGAATGGTCTTTACCGGCAGCCCTGCCCCCTGGATGAACCGATCCCACAGGGGGAAGCGGTCACTGCGGATCAGGAAATTCTGCTCCAGATCGTTGATCTCCCGGGCAATTTTCCGGTCCTGAGGCCCCGCCGGGAGGCAGTTATCCGTCCCGAAGAGAATCCTGTCCGAAAAGTCCAGGAAAAACTGACGCCACGCCTCCGGCTGACTGTCAAAAGCATAGTACATCTCCGTACCGGCCGTAATGTCCAGATTCAGGTTTGGAAACCGTTCCATTAAGTGCCGGAGGCGAGGCTCATCGTTGCTCATAAAGAACAGGTGGGCCATGCAGAACCGGACCTTCGGCCAGCGCTCCAGCATGGCGATCGTCTCCTCCGCAATCTGCTCATAGGAGGGAAACGTCCCGTCTCCGTAATAATATCCGGCATTCTTCGCCCATTCCGAGCAGGCATCCCAGTTCCAGTTTTCCACCGGGTCATTGACATGGATCAGCAGCGGAATGTTCCATCGGCTCGCCGTTTCATAGAGGCTGTCCAGGCAGGCGTCATCCTGCCGGATGCCCAACCGCTTGCGCTCGTTGGGCTTGTTCTCGATCATTTTCATGCCGTCCAAGCCGATATCCCAAAGCCGCCGGGCCTCCCGGCCGGTATCATAGGAAAACCGATGATGCAGCCCACCGAAGGCATAGTTGCGCCGGTCCAACAGCTTAAAGTAAATGGCCATGGCATTCTGCGCCGCATCGTCCATTCCCTCCACGCTGAGGAAATTGGAAGAAGCATAGCCATAAATCTCTCGCTGGCTGTGATTCAGTTCTTCCACATCCGCCATTCCGCCATTCAGAACGTGGACATGGCAGTCGATCCATTCATGCATGGGGGTACTCCTTGCACAGCAGCCGGTATGGGGCTTCATCTTCCTCGATGGCCGGGAATCTTCCGGGGACCGAAAGGAAATGATTGTCCGTATCGTCGTCGTTGCACATGCTGACCTCGCCGATCAGTACATCGCCGCAGCCTTCCTTGCCCCAGAACTCATGGTAAAGCCGCTGGGTGTAGGTCACGCTCTGGCCCTTCTTCAGTTCCAGAATACCGCCGGCAGGCAGCGTCAGCTTCACGCCGTCCGAAACGATCTCCACGGGTTTTTCCAGATCCAGCTCGTCCTTTTCGTTGGCACAGTACAGCTGCATCACCAGGATGCCGCCGCCCCGGTTGATGATGTCCTCCATCTTGTAGGTATGGAAGTGCATGGGGGTGTGCTGTCCCTCCCGGGCCACCAGGTACTTTTCCGCATAGGGCTTGGGGTACCGGGCCGGGTCCTTCTGATTGCCGTTGCGGAGCGTCACCGCCGTCAGGCCGATATGGTCAAAGTCGCCGGTGCCAAAATCCGTCACGTCCCAGCCCAGGGCATTGTCCCGAATTTCATCACATTCGTGGCCCTTCTCCTGCCACTCCTCCGGCGTCCAATTCAGAAACGGCGGCAGCACATAGCCGTTATCGGAAAGCAGTTTTTCCGTCTGGCGGATAATTTCATTCACTCTGGATCGTTTCATAGCAATTCCTCCGTTTTCTCAACCAACAAAGTTTGTATCTCAAAGGCATGGAAATGAATGCGTGCGCCTTCCTCTGTAATGACCAGGTCCTCGCTGTCAATCGGCTCTTCCAGCAGGTTGCACAGGCTGACTGCCCGCCAGCCGTTCAAGGCGATCCTCGCTTCCGCGGCCCCTCCGGCCGCTTCGTACAGGCGCAAAATCTGTCTGTCGCTGTCCTCCGCCGTCTTGATGGTCTCCACCAGGACCGTCCCGGACAGGACCCGGACGCCGGGAACATCCTGCCGCTTCTGCGGAATAATTTGGGCAGTCTCCAAGGGATAATTCAGGCAATAGCCCTCCCGGACAACGCCGCCGTCCCACGCATCTCCCCTGTGGGGATAGACCGCATAGGTAAAGCTGTGTTTTCCGATGTCCCCATGCTCGCAGGGGCAATTCTGGCTCCGCAGCAGGCACAGGTCCAGAACGTTGTCCCAGAGTTTATAGCCATATTTGCAATCGTTCAGCAGGGCCAGGCCCCCGGACCGGTCGGACATATCCGCCCATTTGTGGGCGCAGACCTCGAATTTGGCCTGATCCCAGGAGGTATTGTGATGGGTCGGCCGGAACACATGGCCGAACTGAATGTCGCAGGCGGCACTTTCCGCCACCACATCCACCGGCCACTGGACCCGGAGCATCTGGTATTCCTCCTGCCAGCTCACCTCCGTCCGGAAGTCAACACGGGCGGAATGATTGTTCAGGCAGACCGTCTGGGTGATCGTGGATGCTTTTCCCACTCGGAAGGTCATGTGCAGGAATTGTCCGGCCCCCCGGTCGTAGCGTTCCATGGTCAAGAGTCTTGCCGGTTGACCGGGCCGGTCCAGATAGGCCTTTTCAATATCCCAATGGGTGTTCTCATCCGGGAAGCACACCAGCCGGTTGCCCCGCTGGCCCGCAGGGAGCATTTCCCGTTCGGCGCATTTGTCGTAGAGGCTGTCCACGGTCCCATCCGGGCAGAAAGACAGCCGGACCCGATCATTTTCCAGAGTCTGTCCCTGCCGGTCCGTCCGGGTGATTGGCTGCGCCGTACTCAGGTCCACAACGGCAATTCCGTAAGCGGGGACGCTGACCGGCAGCTCCCTGCCGTCCCGTTCCAGGTACTCGGTACGGTCCACCGGTGCCGGATTGAACACGGCAACAGGCTTTTCCATACCGTCAGCATTCAATCCTGCGGCCAGGAATTGTTTTTGTTCCTCGATTCGACGCAGGGCCTCCAGATGCAGTTGGGCATAGCGGGCCTGAGTCTGGGCATAAACCCGGTCAATGGCCGAACCCGGAAGGCAATCGTGGAACTGATAGAGCATCACGTCCTGCCAGGCTTCGTAAAGCCAGTCTCTGGGATAGGTTCCTCCCAGAGAACTGAGCCATTCCAGCGTATGCAGGTCCTGCTCCAGGGTCCGGTTCCATTTTTTCTGTTTGGCCATGGACGTATAGGTTCCCTGGTGCCGCTCAAAATACAGCTCCCCATGCCAATCCCGGTATTGGTCTGCATTTTTTTCGATTCTCCTGAAGAAATCAACGACGAATTCGTCCTCCAGCGGCGGAGTCCCCTTCAGATTCCGGGACCGTCTGCGCCGCTTCATGTGTTCATATCCGGGACCGCCGCCTCCGTCTCCCAGACCGTAAAGCTGCAATCCTCTGGGGCAGACATCCTTGTCCGTATCGTGGTACTCCCCGTAGATGGCCATTTGCGGCACAGAAGCGCTGGTATAGCTGTTTTCCGGCAGCATGTGGGTCAGGATTCTGGTCCCATCCATGCCGTACCACCAGAAGGTATATCTGGGGAACCGGTTTGTATCGTTCATGGACAGCTTATTGGTGGTAAAGTACGGCACACCCGCCTTGACGAACAGCTGCGGCAGGGCGGCGCTGTATCCGAAAACGTCCGGCAGGAAGCCCACCTGCATATCCTGGCCGAATTCCTTCCGGAAGAATCGTTTTCCGTAGAGAAGCTGCCGCACCAGAGATTCGCCGCCAGGCAAATTGGTGTCGCACTCAATGTACAGCGCACCGACCACCTCCAGCCGCCCCTCCCGGATGCGCCGGCACATCCGCTCATATAGCTCCGGGTATTGCTCTTTCAGCCAGAGATACACCGGGGCCTGGCTCAATGTAAACTTATACTCCGGAAACCGGTCCATCATTTTCATAACCGTGGACATGGTCCGGGCGCATTTCCGGGGTGTCTCCCGCTGGGGCCATAGGAACAGCAGGTCCAGGTGGGAGTGTCCGATAGAGGAATACGTCAGCGTGGTCTGCTCGCAGGGCCGGGAAAGAATCTCCTCCAGGTACTTCTTGGCCTCCGTCACCCGGCCATGGTCCAGCAGCCGCTGCCGCTTTCGGGTCGGCTCCGTCTCCGGGTCCGGCCAGATGGAGAGCCGTTCTCCGGCTTTGTCCAGGCCGGAGGTTTCCTCCCCATAGGCATGGCGGGCCATCATCCGCTCCTGGGTACTGCCCACATCGGCGGAGGTATGTTCGGCCTCCTCCGGCCCAAGGGCAGACGCCGCCCGTTCCAGAAGCTGGCCGACTTCTTCGCCGTAGGCATCTCCGTTTTCGCAAAGGCCCACAAAAAGGCTCTGGCAGACCACCCAATCGTAAAAGGTCTCCCGCACCAGATCGTCCACCCACACCAGGCAGGCCTCCTTGATGCGGCCGTTGTTCCGGTACTGGCCTTCAATATCCATGCAGGTAAAGTCGCCCCAGAAGTCGATCTGCCCCTGCGCATTCAGGCAATCCTTTAATTCGATCGTGCGCTTGCCCCACAGGCCCAACGGAAACTCGTTGCGGGACGTGGCACTGGTCAGTCCCTGGACAGGGTTTCCGTTCTGATCCACCACCAGGCCCTCAGCAGACAAGTCCACCAGCACCGCCAGGTGCTTTCCGGCAGCCTCCGGCGGGATCGTTCCCGTAAAATGGAACCAACCGCAGTCGAACAGGTCGCCCCAATGCTCCCCCGGCTGCCAAAGCCGGTAAGCCCCCTTCTTTTTCTCCGAAAACGGCAGGGGTTCTTCGGAAGTATAGCCTTCTATTTTCAGATTCTGCACCACATGATAAACGCCGTATTCCAGTATTTCCCGCAGAGCCGTAAATCGCTGTTCCTGCATCCGAAATCGTTCCATAGAGAATTCCTCCCTCTTGTCGCACTGTCCGGCAGCCGGGCAGTATGACAAAAGGGAGGCCCAAAAGCCCAACATCGGTTTGGCCTTCGGACCTCCCGGTTCGTGTGTTTATTCGACGTGTTTCAAAGGCTTACGCCACAAAGACAGCGATATAGGTGCTGACCCAGCCGCCGTTGGAGGTGCCATGGATATAGGCGATCTGACCGGCTTCCAGAGTGACTTCCACCGTCTGCTGCGTAACATCGGCAGTAAACGGGATTTCCGCAACGTCCTCGCCGCCTACGCTGACGACGACCTTGTCGCTGCTCTGGCCCCACTTGTTCTGGGTGAACACGGTCAGGGTGTAAGTACCGGCTTCGGGAGCCTTAAAGCCAAGGGCCATGATCTCGCCGCCGTTTTCGGCAGACTCCGTCACGTTGACCTCCAGCCAATCCTTGCCAACATCGTAGTTGAAGCCCAGGCCGGTGCCGTTGGCGCTGTACCACTGCTCTGCATCGGGCTGATTGTCGCCATTCCAGTCGGGAGTATCGAAGTGGTCGGCGACGGTGTACTCCACGCCGTCGGTGGTAGAGGCGTAGACCCACAGGCCGTCGGCATTCTCGCCGGAGAATTCAGCGGTGGCGGAATGGGAAGCGCCCTCAACGTTCGGGACGATTTCCTCTTCCTTCTCCGGGATCACGACTTCCGGCTTGACCAGGATGGAAGGATCGGTGTTGTTCAGGTAAACCGTAATATCGGAATAGGAGCTGACCCAGTCAGCGGTGGAGAAACAGTAGAAGTACAGGATGTCGCCCTTCTTCAGTTCCACTTCCGTGGGCGTCAGATAGCCATTCACCTCGTTATACTGGCTGATGTCCTCGGTGGTCACGATGGTGCCGTCGTTCTTCGCAACGGTGAAGAGATCGGTGGGCTGACCCCAGGGATTGTAGACCTTGCCGGTCACGGTGTACTTGCCGTCCGCAGGAGCAACAAAGCCAAGGACGGCAGCCATGGCATCCTTGCCCTCGCAGTTCAGCTCCAGATAGCCGGGCTGGTCCGCATTCAGGTCGGCACCGACCCAGGACCCCTCCCAGGGATACCAACCGGCGCAGTTCACGCCTTCGGGTGCATGGTCAATATACTTCATCATGAGATTATAGGAGCTGTCGTTGGGGTCAAAGAAGTAATACTGCCAAACACTGTTGGCATCCTCCTCTGTGCGCAGCTCCTGGACGGAATTCCAGGTGCCCGTTTCCTGCTGGGGCTCGGTGGTAGGGGTCGCAGTGCTGGGAGCTTGGGTATCATCGGTTGCCTTGGGGTCGTTGGTAGTACCGGCGCAGGCTGCCATCGTCAGGACCAGCGTCAGTGCAAGGAACATTGCCAAAAACTTTTTCATAATTCTTCTCCCTTCGGATTTGTGTTTGAGTAAACCTTTACTCACAAGGAAATAGTAGCATATTTCTTTCCACTTTTCAAGATGCGAAAACGTTTTCTCTATTTTCACTAAAACATGGTGTCCAATTTTGTGCAGTTTAACGTCTGGTCATTTCCGCCGTACCAGGTAACGGCCAGACCGGCCAACCGGCTGCCGGATTCCAGTGCCTGCGGGAAGGTTTTTCCCTGAGAAAGGCCATACAGGAAGCCCGCCGCAAAATTATCTCCTGCGCCGCAGGCATCCCGGAATTTACCCATATTCACCGCCGGGAACGCATAACGCTCCCTATGATCCATGGCGATGCCGCCCCGGCTTCCCCGGGTCACGATCACGCCGCATTTCGTCCTGCTTCCCAGAAATGACAGCGCCGCCTCCGCATCCTCGCAGCCCGACAGGCAAGCTGCCTCCTGCTCGTTCACCTTCAGATAGTCAATACCTGGCAGGGCAGCCAATGCCGCCTCCCGGTCCCGAACATCGGCATAATTGGCATCCACGCACAGCGTTTTCCCGTGCTTTTCGCACAGCCGGGCAATGGGCTGCTGCCGGCAATAGCCCAGATAGGTCTGGACAATATCCGTCTGGGCAATCGCCGTCTCCAGAATGTCCCAGTCCAGGCCGCCGGTCCCGCCATAGGAGGCAAAGCAGCGGTCCGTATCCGTACTCATCACTGCGGAAACAGCCGTCCGGGTCCCCGGGCGGTGCTGCCGGCCCCAAAGCCGCACGCCGCTTTTTTTCAGCGTTTCGCCGATCTGGCGGCCCATATCGTCATCCCCCAGGGCCGTCAGCATGGAGACCGGGGTCCCCAGCAGACTCAGACTGATGGGGGTATTGGCTCCCCCGCCGGGTTTTATGACAAAATCGCTGCCGTAAATTTCCTCCCCCAGCCTGGGGATTCCGGGCATTCCCGCAAAAATCAGGTCGCAGCAGCATTCGGCAATACACAGAACGTTCTTTTTGCTCATTTCCACTGACCGATCCAGGGTTCATTGGCCTTGCAGTAGGCCTCTACCAGCTTCACCGCCAGGTCATAATCCTGGACCAGCGGATGAATGGTCAGGGCCTCTATGGCGGCGGCCTTATCCTTCCGGGCCACTGCCTCCACCGTCAGCTTTTCATAGCGCTTGATGGTCTTCATCAGGGCAAAGGCCGACGGGTCGATCTCCTCTTTGGTAAACTGCATGGGTACAGCACCCCGGTGGTCGATGGTGCAGGTGATCTCCACCACATCGTCGTTCTCCATGCCAGGGATAGCGCCGTTATTGGGTACGCTGATGGCCAGGTCGATGCCCCTGTCGTACTTGACCGCATCAATGTAGTTGAACACCACACCGGCATAGCCCTCATAGACCTCCGTTACCGGCTTGTTGCCCAGCAATTCCCGGATGCCCAGGGACTCTACATCCACCGGAGGCACATGGACCTGTTCACCCAGCTCGATGCTCATGTAGGAGCCTTCCCGGCGGTGCATGAAGTCCCGGTAAATGTCCATGCAGACCTGCGGCTCCTTTTCAATGTCATGCCTGCGCAGTTCCGCCATCATGGCCTCGTTATTCCGGCGGATAAACTCACCTCTGGATTCCGGAGCCTTTTCCAGATTCCGCAGGGCCTTCTCCCGGTGATAGAAATAATACAGGTAGCCGTTGGGGATCTGGCCCAGGTGACGAATCAGATTCCGGTCAAAATAAGCGAACTGATGGAATCCCTGCACAAAGTTGTCATTGCGCATCAGCCGGGGCAGAATATTCACGCCGCCGAGCTCCACCCGGTTGGCCCAGGACAGGTGATTCAGGCCATAGACCTTCACCATCAGGTCGCTGGCATTGACCCGCAGAGCCTCCGCCACGTCGATTTTGATGCCCGTGGCATTGTCACAGATGCCGATAATGTTGTCGAATCCCGCATCATAAAGCGCCTGGGTCACCAGACCGGAGGGATTGGTGAAGTTGAACACCGGCGCATTTGGCTTTGCCACCCGGCGGATCAGCTTCATGTACTCGATCATGGTGGGGATGGTGCGGATGGCATAGGAGAAGCCGCCTGCGCCCGTGGTCTCCTGACCGATGACGCCCAGATTCAGGGCCGTCCGCTCATCCACCGTCCGGGCTGCATCCTCGCCCACCCGGACCGTGGTCACCACATAGTCCGCATCCGTCAGGGCCTGCACCGGGTCCTCAGTAAGAATGACCTCCAGGCCGCTGTCCGTGCTTTCGCAGAGATATTTGGCGATGCCGCCAAAGTAGCGCAGCTTTTCCCCGTTGTTGTCCATGACCGCCACCTGAGAAATATCCATTTCCCGGCAGAATTTCATCAGAGATTCAATGAAATAATAGGTGCGGACGCTGCCGCCGCCGATCAGCGATAGTTTCTTTCCCATTTTTATTTCCTCAGCATCTCTACAACGCGGTTTTTGAATTCCTGCACCCGCACATCCGTGGCCACCAGAACCTTGGCCCCATCATCCCAGGTGCAGTCAACGCTCACGCCCCTGGTGAATTCCCCACGGGTCTCAATAAGCACCCGTTTTTCTTCCAGGGTGAGAATATCCTCCCAAAGCAACACCGACATGGCCAGGGGGTCATGCAAAATCGGCAGATAGCCCCATTTCTCCATAAACACCGCCATCATCTCCCCCAGCAGACGGCTGCGAGGATTGTCCGCCTCCGAAATGGCGTCCACTTCTTCCCGGGTAAACTGGCAGCGGTCGGTAACGTCCTTTCCGACCATGGTGATTCTGGCTCCGCTTTCAAACACGGCCCGTGCAGCCTCCGGATCGCACAGAATGTTCCATTCCGGCACGGCCCGGTCGATCTGACCGCCCATCATCACAATTTCGACCCGTTCCGCAATCTCCGGATCTTTCGCCAGGGCCAGCGCCACGTTGGTCATGGGACCCATGGCGACGATGGTCAGGCCCTCATGTTGCTTCGCCGCCTGCACGATCACATCTGCCGCGCAGGGCAATTCTTCTCCCCGGAAGGTCCCGAAGCTGTCCAGCGGCCGGGGATGATGGTCGTCGCTCCACCAGCCGACCAGAGGTTTCTCCGCGCCGGCCGCCACCGGAATCCGGTCGTCCACACCCCAGGTCTGTAAGATCCGGTGGGTAACACCCGCCCGCCAGGCATTGGCAAGATACACATTGGTAATGGCAACAATGTCCAGTTCCGAAGAATTCAATGCCATTGCCAAAGCCAATGCGTCATCCACATCTCCGCCAATATCCGTGTCGATCAGTATTTTCTTCATGGCTCATTCTCCTTTATCGGGTCCGCCTGTAAACAAAAAGACGGCCTGATCCGTAAAACCCGGCAGCACCCAGCGAAATGGATGCTGCCGGGCCGTTTTCTTATACCTCCAGCATATACCGGTCCATGGGCACGATCCGTGCATCCATCAGGCCGGAAGGCGTATGACTGGATTCCAGCAGGTTCATCAACGTATTGACAACGCCAAGCCGAATCTCATTTTCCCCTTCCCGAACAAAGGCACTGATGTCTGCCGTGTAGGGCTTCCACAGGCAATTCTTTACAGGGTTCCCGTTGACTTCAATCAGCAGAACATCCTTGCCCAACTCACACTGGAGCATCAGCTTCTTGCGAAGCTGCTCTGCACTCAGATGGAACTTTGTGGTATAGAAGCCGGTGCCGGAGTAATAGGGCATCTTCTTCTCCACCCAATCGCCCAGTTCCATGGTCTTGACCAGCGGCACGATGGTCTCCACGCCGTCCACCTTGTCCACGCTGAAGGAGCCGATGATCTTCAGAAGGTCGATCATGCCGTCGCTCTTTTTGGTGACGGTCAGCCGAACGGCAATGGTGTTCGCGCCCACCCGGAAGTAGGGCGTCATGGGCACTTCCTTCATTTCCGCATCCAGATAGCTGCGGACCGGCGTTTCCGTGACCTGCCGCCCGTTTACATACAGCTTGTACCCGGCGCCCTTGAAGCCGTCGATCATCAGCCGCAGGTCCTCCGGCACAAAGTCCGCACGCACCTGGGTCACATACCACAGGTCCACGGGATAGGTGCTCTCGTCCCGCTCCATGGGCAGCTGCAGTTCCCAGGCACCCATGTGCATGGAGAACCAAGCGGACATATCTGCCTTGCCGGTGGTAATGGCTTCTACGTCATCGTTCTCTTTGGCGTAGGTCATTTTCCAATCGTCAGTATTCAGGGAGTTGGGCTTGTTGATGGCAAAATCGAAGGGACCGGAAAGTTCGATGGGCTTCATGCAGTCTCCTGCCGGAACGGACAGAGTCTCCTTGCCCTGGGGCAGCTGCACGGTGACGGTGCCGGTCTTTTCCAGTCTGCCGCTGGCTGCAATCGTATGGCCGTCAAAGGACTCCACTTCTACGTCGGACTGCGCCACATGGGCCGTTTCCGTATCCTTGGCAAAGGCATAGAGCGCCGAGCCGTAGGGCTCCAGATGGAGCCGGACCCGGGTCTTGCCGTCCACCCAGTCATACACGGGAGCGGTGCGAATATCGCCGGTCTCCAGATCCCAGATCTCCGGGGTATGGATGCCCTGCCAGGTGACGGTAATGTCCGCAGCCGTCTCCACGGGGTTGATGATAAAGAAGATGTCCGTTCCGTCCTTGACACGGTGGAGGTAGAACACCTCGTCGTTGTCGATTTCCAGTTCCAGCGTAATGCAGGCACGGACCAGACGGTTCAGCACATTCATTCTGTCCGCTTCCTCCGGGACAGCCTTGAAGCCCAGGCCGTCCACGAATGCAACGGTCCCGGCCCCGACCTTCCGGACGGTCAGGTGCTGCATGGGGTCCTGAGAGGTCAGGAAGCTGCTGCGCAGGGCCGCAGGATCGATGCCGAACAGCTTCTCGATCCGCCGGGCCAGGTCCGGTGCCTGCCTCTCAATGCACTTGTAGGGCAGCAGAGCGTCTCCGGCCAGCTTGCCGCCGGCCGCCACAAAGGCTTCCATCTTCTCCAGGGTCTTGGCCTTGATGTGGGTGCAGGGCGGGAGCAGCAGCATCTCGTACTTTTCGCCCTTGATGCAGAGCTTTCCGTCCTCGATGGTGCACTGGTCAGCCAGCACGTCCTCGTCCAGGTAGTCAAAGTCCACATGCAGACGCAGCAGGCGGTCCGTCATTGTCGCAAAGTCATTTTCAATGGCGTCGCCGATCTTATCCCGCTTTTCGGGCACATAGTTGGCCCAGACGGAGTTCAGCGGGTAGAGCATGGCGATTTTGGCCACATGGTCGCCGCCGGACAGGGCATAGCCCATCCGGGTCATGTAGTCGTTGAACTGGCCGTACTGCTCCCACCAGGTGAACTGATAGAACATGGAAGGCGGCCAATCCCGTTTCCGCTCTCCTTCCACAGAATAGTGGAGGCCGTGGGGAATGAACTGGTTCACGCCCAGCATATATTCCCAGTCTGCAATCCACTTCATCCGCTCCATAGTGCAGTCCCAGTAGGAGCCGCCCATGGATTCACTGCCCAGACGGACGGAGCCGTTCTGGTGAGCAGCAGAGGAGGCAATTTTCAGCGCAACGTGCTCATTTTCCATCTCCCGGGTGCCGATTCTGGGATACAGATGGTCAATGCCCGTCATGTCGAACTGGGCCAGATGCTTGAAAAGGTTGCCGTCCACCCGGCCATGGAGCCGCATGGACTCCTCATAGAGCAGATGTCCGGTAAAGACCATGTCGTTTTCCTTGCACCAGTCGTGGATCTGACCGAAATAGGCTTTGTTGTACTGGTCCGTCAGGGTGCTCCAGTAATCGTAGCGGACCTGTTCCGTGTCGCCTCCGCAGTCATAGAACAGCTTCGGTAGGTTTTTCCGCAGATCATAGCCATTCCGTTCCCGGAAGATTTTGAACATCTGGCTGGTCCAGGGAATGCAGAAGTTGTCCCGGCCGGTCTCAAAATAGTGCATGGCCGGCTCGTCCGTGAAGAAGCCCTTCACCTCTGCAAAGTCCTTCTCACCCAGGTACTCCTTGTACTTGTCGTGGGTATAATCCAGGAACACCTTGGTGGTCTCCGGGTTCAGGACGTCGGAATACCAGGTGCTTTTCCGTTCGATGAAATAGAACAGCTTCCAGGGTCCCTTGGGAGCCTCCCAGGTGATGACCTTGTCAAAGGACAGGCTGGGCATCAGGTCCACCAGCTGGTAATTGCCCTTTTCCATATCCTCATGCTTGATGGCGCAGGCATAGATGGGCTCGGACTGCTCCATGTCATTATAACGGGAGTCCGTGCCCTCCATGAACATGAAATACTGTCCCGGCAGGTCCACTTCCACCAGTTCCAGATAGACGTTGGTCAGTTCCGGATGGTCCTTCATAATGGTCTGGCCGCAGGTGCCGCTGGGCCAGTTGTACTCGTCATAAATCCAGGTCTGCAGGCCCAGTTCCTTGGCCTTCTCGATGGTGAATTTGCACCGGTCCAGCCAGGCGTCGTTCATATAGCCCAGCTCTTCCCGGACGCCGAAGCGGGCGTGGATGTAAATACCGGGGCAGCCCTTTGCCTTGAATTCCTTGAGCTGATATTCGATCTCCTCATAGCTCATTTCCCCGTTCCAGAACCAGAACGGCAGAATACCGAACTCCTTGCTCGGCACGGCGAATTTCTCTTTGCTCAGGGCCTCGCCGTCAACCAGTTTGTTGTATTCCATGTATTCCCCTCACTTTGTCAATTCGATGACCGCATACAGCGGCAGGTCCATTTTTACCGTCATCACGCCGTTTTCCACGCTGACCGCAGCCGGAAGATCGCCGCAGCCCAGTCCGTAGACCTTGGCACCGGTCACATCCTCCGCCACCGGGATCGTCACGGTCAGGCCGGGAATGGTCTCCACCCGGTCTGTATGCTCGTCATAATGATAGTTCAGCAGGTGAACGCTGACCGTCTCGCCGTTCCGGTGCGTATGTACGCCGATGTCGCCGCATTGGGCCGGATCTTCCGTTTGCAGCGTGACCTGTGCAATCTCCCGGCTCAGAGGACGGAAGACAGCGTCCAGATTCCGGACGGCTTCCCGCCGGGCATCGGGATTTTCGGCAACAGCCACACCGTCCATAGATGCCATACGCTCCGCCCAGCCGGGATGATTCTCTGCCGCGCGGCCAAAGAGAACCAGCTTTCCTCCGTCAGAAACATACTTTTCCAGCTCCTCGCACTGGTTTTCCGTCAGGTAGGTACACTCCGGAAGAAGAATCAGCGCATACTGCTTCCAGTCCTCGGCGCTGACCCGATCCGGCCGCAGATCATCATCGCCGAACATCCGCACATCATAGATGGTCTGCTGCTCGCTCAGATATTTCACCGTATCCCAGAACGGCAGCCGGGAGGCCTTGTCGCTCTCCTGATCCAAAGACTGATAGGCCAGAATGGAGCTGTTCACATCCGTGAACTGGTCGCCGCTGTCCTTGGTGACCTCCCGCCAGTAGTAGCTGGGGAAGGAATAGGGAACCAGAATTCTGGCACCGCTTTCCTTGCTGTACAGTCCGTCGTGGTCATACAGGAAGGTCTGCACTTCCTCGGTCACGTCTCTTGGGGGCCAGAAGCCGGTCTTGATGGTGTTGCCCATCCAGCCGCCGTAGGGCACGCTCATGTTGCAGCCATACACACTGGCTTCCAGCTGCAAAAGCCTATAAAGGTCATAGCCCTTTCCGTGGTCCAGTTTTTCCGCCAGCATGGGAATGATGCCGCCGTAGGGATTTTCCGCCACAATGACCGGCTTGCTGCCGGAGAAGCCGCTGATGTAGCGATACCAATGGGGCTGACGGAACAGGGTGTGGTCCATTTCCGTAATGACCACATCCACCGTGTTCTCAAAGGGGTAGTACACCGGCATACAGGTGAAGAAGTTACCGGACATCCACAGCTCCCGGTCATACTTTTCCTTGGCATAGCCCCGGGCAAAATCCACCAGCTCCGTAAAGTGCTTTTTCACCGCCCGCAACTGGAACTCATAATAGTCCCGCATCAATGGCGAATCATTGGGATGGGCATAGCCGCCATCCAGCACATATTGCTTATTCCCTCGAGCAGCGTAGACATTTCCTTCAGGATGGATGCGGAAGAGCTGGAGATCCCATCGATTCTCCCGATTTCCGCATAGTATTCGTCCAGTTTTTCCTTGCACGCCGCCAGGCCTTCCAGTAGGTCGGGGATATTGCCCTCCAGGTCAAAGTCCCGGTTCAGGTCCACCGTAACACGGGAGGAGTCTGCGTTGAAGCCGGTGATCCGGATGATCTCCCGATACCAGCCCTGCAGCTGACTGTTCACAGCACTGACACCCTGCAGCACCTGGGCAAAATCCGTATCCAGCGCCGCCGTCATGCCCAGAACGTGCCGTCCGGCCGTCAAGTAGATCTCCATGGGCTTGCCGTTGTCATCGGCCATCGGCTGCACATACCAGCTGGAGGCATAGCCGAACTTCTGGCAGCTCATCTCGGCGCAGAGCACCTGGCCGTCAATGGAAATTTCCCGACCGGAGAAGGCATTGGTTTTGGTATTCTGCTTGACCTTGAAGGCCAGGCAATAGGTACCATCCTCCGGGACTTCAAATTCCCAGGTGATCTGCTGACCCAGCTCCTTCCAGGTGTTCTTTCCGATGGTATTGTAGTACACGCTCTTGGCGCTGGAAGGCGTTACATGGGCGTAGGCCGTATCATAAGTGGCAAACAGCGTCACGGCGTTCTTCAGATAGCTCTTTTCCGCCTCATAGGCAGCCATGTAACCCTGGGTGGCTTTCCCGGACCACTGAGCAGACACCTCCGCATAGGACTGCAGCGCCGGAGCATTGCCAAAGACCAGGCTTTCCAGTGCGAAGCATTCCTCATTCAGCTCCACCGTCACGGTATGTTCGCCCTTGGTCAGGTAAAAATATACCGGCTGAGCGCTGTCCCCGCGGGAACTCATCAGCGTTTCACTTTTCCAATCGAACTGTTCCACCATGGCCGGACGAAGATCGTCGCCGACCACGTTCTGATGGAAGGCGTTGTCATCCATCCCAAAATAAGTCTCATCCAGGAACGTCCGGTGGAGATTCACATTCTGAGTGCCGGAAAAAGGCACTTCCCCGTCCAGCGATACCGTCACAACGATGTTGTTGTTCTTACCGGAGATGGGGCAGTAATTCAGCGTCAGCTGATAATAGCCTTCCTCCTCTGCCCGGAACTTCCAAGTAACGCTGCCGCCCTCCTGCTCCCAGTACAGTGCGGTTTTGCCTCTGTACTCCGAGAGATAGGCGTCGGCATCCATGCTTTCATAACCGGCTGCCGGAATCTCAATGGACCGGGAGGGCGTATTTTCCGCAGTGGGCTGACCGTGTTCTGCCAGGTAGGTCGAATATGCTTCTGCCAACAGGGTCTGCACGGGTTCCTCCGCGCTCTGCGTATCCGTCTCCGCAGCCCGCACAGGCATCCCGGAGCTCATACATCCGAACAGCAATACACTCGCCAGAATTCCGGATATCCATTTCGTAATTTTCATACCGATCCCTCACGATGTCGTTGTGTAATCGTTTACTCACACTATTCTACACGTCTTGCGGCCCCTTGTCAATCCGATTGAATAGCCAAAAATACCCGTTCCGTTTTGTTCATATTGCCCAGTTTCCTTTACGCCTCTCCCTCGGAGGGAGGCGGTGCATACCGGTTCAGAAGGCGGCGCATACACAAAGCATCCGCCCATCCCATCACGCCGGGAAGCGCTACAAACAGCACCGCAAAATTCAGACACAACACGATCAGCCCTACGTTAATTGCCAGAATCAGCAGCGTCACCGGCAAGTGCCGCATACCGATATAGAATGCGTTCTTCACCGTCGCCAGCAGCGGCAGCTCCCGCCGAAGGGCATAAGGAAACACATAAAGCATGGTACACAGGTAGATGACCGTAGCCGCTGCAAACAGGCCGAACAGCACCACGCCCATCCAGGACCCCGCCGCAGACCAGAGATAGTAAAAATACAGGTCCAGCCCGAAAAACAGGCCCAGAGCCAGCAGCACCAGCCACAGCTTGGTATAAAATCCGAACCGATGCCGGAACGCCCCGAAAAAGTCCCGGAGAACGCCGTCCTCCCGGCCGTCCAGAACATTCAGCAGTACCTGATACATGGCTGCAGTCGAGGCCCCAATGGTCACGACAGGGATGCTGCACACCAGCCACAGAATACCCGCCAGCAGCACATCGGAAACCTGCGTTAAGAAATCCATAAAACTCCCGTCCGGGGAGAACAGGCGATTGAGAAATGCTTCGATTTTTTTCATAAGTTCCTTTCTTGTGTGGGAAATTCTTACAGATTCACGCTGATTTTCTGCAATCCTCCGCCTTCATAAAAGCTGGGGCGAAGGATATCCCGGCACACGGTTTTCCGCACGCCTGCGGCCTCCACCGTGATCTCATAAGTGCCAAAAAACAGCCGCGTCCCGCAAATGCCCGCCGTAGAGGTGGTCAGATCCGCATCCGTATGCCACTGGCGATTGATGAGATCGTCCAGGGCTGCGTAGACCGGCTTCGGGTTCAGATCATCGTCCACCAATCCTGCCGGAGCATTCAGCCAGCGATGATCCGTAAAGTCGAACCAGGACAGCGCCTCCACCGCCGGGTGGCTGAACACCAGCGTATAAAAATCCTTTGTAAAATCCGCCTGCCAGTACAGGTCCTCCTCAGTCTCCGAGAACCGGTTCACTGCCCCGGCACCATAATTCATCTCCCCGATAGGCTTGCCGCTGCAAACACTGCACTCCGGAAAATGAATGGGCCAGCCGAATTCCGCTGCCCGGTCCATGACCCGCAGGGTCTCCTCCTGGGTCCACAAGTCCCGGTGCTGATGGCTCTGCATACCGATGATGTCAATATCCACGTCGTTTTCCCGCAGAGTCCGCAGGAAATCAAAATATTCCTCCCCGTGGACGTTCCAGTCCCCGTACAGCAGCTTTGCATCCGGCTTCCACTGCCGCACCAGGCGGCTGCCGAACTTCATCATCTCCACAGGACCCTTCCGCCGGACCCACCGGGAGACCGGATTGTCAAAGCGGTCGTTGACCGTGGTCTCATTGGCCAGGTCAAAGAAATCAAAATCATTTCCGTACACAGCCATTAAGTGGTCGATTCGGCGGACATACTCCGCTTCCACATTTTCGTCCGTCACCCAATCCGGGCAAAGCTCATGCCAGATCAGAGCATGGAGCTTTTTCTTTAATCCCTGCTCCGTGGCCCAACGCACCAGATTGCCGGTGTACGGCTCGGCATACACACCCCGTTCCGGTTCATACCACTGCCAGTGGTAGGGCACCATGGTATAGTTCATCAATTTCGTGAATTCCCGGGTAAAGCGTTCCTCCCGCCCTGGATGCCCCAGCTTTCCATGGGCGTAGCAAACAGCGCCGAACAAAAACTGATGGTTCTTCATCCGCAGGCTCACCGCTGCATTTTCCGCCGGCTTTCCGTCCTTGAGGACCGTGATCTCCACATCCGTCATTCGGATCTGCCGGATTCGCTTCCTTGCTTCGTAAATGTACTCGCTCATCTTGTCCTCCCATTGGATGCTTTTTCCGGCCCCATCAGCTTTTCCTTGATCCAGCGGCGGAAGGCATCCTGGTCGCAGGCCTCCGCCAGCATCACGTTTCCTTCCGCATCCGCTCCGTAGTCCACCAGCGTTCCCCGGGTCAGGCTGCCCCGCATTTCCACGGCGATCCGGCTTTTCCGGAACACAAAGAATTCCGGCCGGACCAGCATGGCCAGCGCCATGGGGTCGTGCATCATGGGCAGGAAGCCGAACTTCCGTGTAAAGGTGTTCATCATACCCCGGAGAAAATCCCGATGGGCCGTTCCGGAAACGGCATCCACTTCTTCCTGAGAGAATCCGCTCTGCATGGTCACATCAAAGGGGACCAGGTAGATTTTCAGGCCCGAATTCAGCACCAGGTTGGCACTCTCCGGGTCGCAGAGAATGTTCCATTCCGGCCGGCCATTGTTCACCCGGCCGCCCATGATATATACCGGGCAATCAGTCAGGGCCTCCCGGTCCTTCATCAGGGCCAGGGCCAGATTGGTCAGCGGGCCAATGGCCAGAATTGCCATATTGGGGTTATCACGGGCGCATTGAAGCAAAAGGTCACTGCCGTGAAGTCCGGACAGTACATACATATTTTCAGCCAGTACCCCGGTATCCGGGATATTGCGCTCATCCCATTCCCCGCAAAGCGGATTCCCGCAACCGGCCGCCACCGGCACCGGCGCTCCGCCGCATTGCTCGATCACGTTGCAGGCCACCTGCGCCCGCCATTCCGGCCGGAGATACACCGTGGATACGCCCAACAGGCGGATGCTTTCACACCGGAGGGCCGCCGTCAGGGCCAGGGCATCATCCACGTCTCCACCCATATCCGTATCGATAAAAAGCTTGATTTTGTCCATAGTCTTTCCTCTCATCGGAAATTCCGGTACAGCTCCGAATCAATCACTTCCGCATAGGAAGGAACGGAATCGGCAGCACCGGGCCGGGTCACCGCAATGGCGCTGGCCACCGTCGCCAGCTTCAAGGTTTCTTCCTGGCTGCGGCCATCCAGAATACCCCGCAGGAAGAAGCCGATGAAGGTATCTCCGGCAGCCGTGGTATCCACCGCCTCCACGGAGCAGGCCTTCACACGGGTGCGGACTCCGTTAGCAGCATAAATGGCCCCGTCTTTTCCCAGGGTCAGCAGGACGTTTATCCGGGGGTAGGCTTTCTCCAGGGCGTCCAGAATTCCCTCCGGTTCCGTTTCATCAGAAAGCCCTGCGCCCTCCACCTCGTTCACAATCAGCCAGGTAACCTTGTCCAGCGGGTACTGACGGACGGAATCGTCATAAGGAGCCGCATTGAACGCAATCCGCAAGCCTCGCTCCCAGGCCTGTTCCATGATATAGGGAATATTGTTGATTTCGTTCTGCAGGACGATCACATCCCCCGGCTGGCACTGTTCCAGCACCTCGTCCACAAATCCGTGCGTGAACTGCCGGTTGGTCCCGCCGTAGAGGATGATGGAATTCTGACCGTTGGCGTCCACCTGGATGATGGCGTGGCCGTTGGCCCCATTTCCTGTGCGGACAAGGCGGGTGTCCACTCCCTTGGACGCCATTTTTTCTTTCAGAAAATCGCCCTCCGGACCGATATAGGCGGCGTGCCAGACCTCCACCCCGGAGCGGGCAATGGCAATGGACTGGTTCAAGCCCTTTCCGCCGCAGCCCTTGGTCATGCGGATGCAGTCCTTGGTCTCGCCGGGCTGAATAAAATGCTCCATGGCATAAACATAGTCGATGTTGCAGGAGCCGATGTTCACAGCTTTCATTCAATTTTCCTCCTCACAGGAAATCCGTCCAGGTACGCCGGACGGTAATCGTTTACTCACCCTCATTCTATCTATAACCGTTCAGAATGTCAAGGAATTTTTTGTAGAAGATTACAACTTCCTGTTGACATTGGCCCCTGGGGATGATATTCTATACTCGCATAGAGAAAACGATTACTCTTTTCTTCATTTTTTCACTTGGAGGGTACCCACCATGACACTGTCCAACGATTTTCTCACCTGCCGTTTTGACGACGCCGGGAAGCTCTTATCCGTTTCCCACGGGGCGCTCCGGCTGCCCTTCGACGGCTTTGCCTTTGATCTGGGCTGCCAGGAGCAGTCCGTGAACGGCCTGCTGGAATACGAATCCATGCTGGAATTCCGCACCTGGAACCTGCCGGACATCCGGCCCACGGGAAAGCGCTTCTCCCGCACCCCAAAAAGCATCGCCCAGGCAAAAGACCAAATCACCGTGACCTATGCTCTGGAACAGCTGGATGTTGCCGTCTCCTATGTTCTGATGCCGACCGCCCTGAAAATCGATCTGCGTATTCTGAACACCACTGCTGCGCCGCTGTATCTCAACGCCTGCGCATTCCTGCTGTCTCTGGCCCAGACGGAGGGCGTCGTATTTGACTTCCCCGGAAACGCCCCCATCTATCACTGTGAAAGCACCCTTCTGGAAAACCGGAAGCCGGTCCAGACGGGTCTTATCAACTTTGCCACCCACACGTCTCTACCCGGAGGCGACATGAACCTCCTTTTCCTGGACAAAATTGAAAAATGGGGCTGCGGCGTTTACCGGGATGACGACCGCACCACCTACGTCTACAATGCAGGCCTGGAGATCGACCTCAAGGCTCAGGAAAGCTGCTGTGTGGGCAGCCTTTACCTGACGCCCTGCATTCCCGCTGAGGACGGGAACCCCTATCTGCAAATTCGGGATCTGGTGGCCTCCCTTGGCTACGCCCCCACCACCCAGGGCATTCATGACGGCGTGATGTATTCCTGCCACCCCTCCGGGACCATGGATGCAGGCTTCCCCCTGAAGGATGATCTCTACCAGTACGCCGAATATCTCCCCAAGCTGAAGTCCATGGGCATTGACCATGTGTGGCTGCTGCCGGTCTTTGACCACAACGAAAACGGCGTCTACCATTCCAATGACCAGTCCGTGATCGATCAGCGCTACGGCGGAGAAGAAGGCTGCAAATACTACTGCGACAAGGCCCACGACCTGGGCATGACCATTCTCTTTGACTATGTTCCCCACGGCCCCGCCCCGGAGTTCCCCGTCGCACGGGACAACCCCGAATGGCCCAGCAAGCGTCGGGACGGCAGCCTGCAGGACGAATGGGAATGTGTTTCCATGGACTATAACCATCCCGGTTATCAGGAATACACCGCCGAGCTGGTCCACGATCACGTCAGGCGCTTCGGAGTGGACGGCGCCCGGATTGACTGCGCCATGGGCGGTCTGTCCAACTGGCGGCCCTACCGGGACAACCGTCCCAGCGGCAACAGCGTCCTGGCCGGTGTGCATATCACCGAAGCCATCCGCAATGGCTTCCTCCGTGGCGGCAAGCCCAGCTTCATCCTGCCGGAGAACTTCAACCTGATTCCCAACTATTACCACTGCACCGATCTGTTCTACGGCATGAACCTTTACCGGGCGTTCGTAGAGCTGGAAAGCCTCCTGAAAACCGCCCCGGCCCAGTATGCGGCGCTGCTCACCGATTTCCTGGAGCGGGAAAGCTGGATCACCCCGGCAGACTACCACAAAATGCGCTTCCTGGGCAATCACGATACCGTTTCCTGGGTCTGGCAGTCCAAGCGTGCCGTGGATTGCTACGGCGTTGGCGGAGCGAAAGCCCTGTTCGCCCTCATCAGCCTCATTGACGGCGTTCCCATGATCTATCAGGGAGACGAGGACCCCACCATCTACGGCGGGACCACCGAGAATCTCACGGACTTCTTCACCCGGCTCTTTGCGGACCGGAAGCACTTCCTGCCCAGAGGCAGCAACCTGACCACCTATCTGCACACCGGCACGCCGGTCATGGCCTTCATCCGGGAGCCTCAGGAGGTCCCCGCCGCCGACTACCAGACCGAAGGGGCCGGACGTGTCCTGGTCCTCATCAATCTGTCGGACACGCCTCAGCCCGTTCCGGCCCAGGCCCAGGGCTGCTCTGTACTTGCCGACTCTGCCGGTGCAGCCCAGGCGGATGCGGACCTGGCTCCCTTTGCCTACCGGCTTCTTCAGGTGGTGTAAGCCATGAAAAAAGCAATCTGTTTTCTTCTGGTCCTCTCCCTTGCCTTTGGCATGAGTGCCTGCGCCGGAAACGGAAAAGGCGGCTTTGTCAAGACGGATGCCGGGCTGACCCTGACCCGGAACGGCCTTACCGTCACCGTGGACCCGGACACGGGTCTGGTCATTGGTCTGGCCTCCTCCACGGACAGCCTGGAGATGGACGGCATTTTTGTGGATGCCGGAATTGACGAAGCCTCCGTTTTCAGCCAGCTGGGCTATAAGGACATGAGTGGCCTGGCCACCTATGAGCTGCCCACGCTTTATCCCCGCATGAAGGAGAAAACCTCCTATTCCGTCGGGAAGATCACGGTCACGGAGGACGGCTTCCAGATTCCCCTGACCTGCGGCGACTACACGTTTCTTTATAAATACACCTTCTATCCCAACGCCCTTGGATTGAACGTCGAGCTTTCGACCTCCGCTGATGCCAAGGCGGCTGTCAACGGCGTAGGCTTCTTGGTTCAGGGAATTCACGGCTTCCGACTGTCGGATGCTACTTTTTCCTTCCCCGGCTCCACCCCTGCCGGAAGCATTTCTTTCCTCCACGCCAATCACTACAAGACTACCACTGCAGATTATTCCGCACCGGCCGTGGTTCTGGAGGACGGCAGCAAAACGAGCAGCGTTCTGTTCGTAGACGAAGTAGAAAAGTGGACCACCGGCAGCTGGTACAAAGAGACCGGCGACCTGTGCGTGGGGTTTCTCGCCGCTGTGGAGGGCTATCTGGACGCTTCCGCCCCTATGACAGTGGGAACGCTCTACATTCCCCTGCAAGCCTCCGGCCGCACGGTCTATCAGAACATCTCCGATTTCTGGATGGTCCTGGGGTATCATACCCCCACGGATACCACCGCCACCGAGGGCCTGGCCGCCATTTACTCCGGCCACCCCTACGGGACCATGGACACCGGCTACTTCAACCGGCTGACCCTGGCCGAATATGCGCAAACCATTGACAGCGTTGCGGATATGGGCTTTGACGCCATGTGGCTCCTGCCCGTGTTCGCCCACAGCGGCGACAACGTGTACGAGCCCACGGATCAGGGCATCATCGACAAGCGCTACGGCGGTGAGCAGGAGGCGGCGGTCTTTATCGACCGGGCCCACACCTTAGGGATGAAGGTTCTCTTTGACTTTGTGCCCCACGGCCCCCGGCCCGTGTATTCCTTTGCCAAGGAGCACGAGGACTGGGTCAGCAAGAAGAAAGACGGCAGCCTCCAGATCGAATGGGAATGCGTCTCCATGGACTACAACAACCCGGATTACGCTGCCTACAATCAGGCGCTGGCTGCCTACTATGCCAAAGACCTGGGCCTGGACGGTGCCCGGATTGATTGCTCCATGGGTGGTCTCCCGAACTGGGACAATGCCCAGGGACTTCGGGCCAGTGCCGCCGGACTTCAGGCCGGTGTGACCGTCGTTTCCAGCCTTCGGGAGGGCTTCAAGGAGGGCGGAGCCGATGTGCTGCTTCTTCCGGAAAACTTTCACCCCAGTCCCGCTTACGCATCCGTTACCGACGTATTCTACGATATGCCCCTGTACCGCTGCCTGTATGATCTGAACCAGCGGGGCCTCAGCGGCCGGGAATACGCTGCCGCCGTGACGGAATTCCTGAATGCGGAGCATCAATCCTCCGTTTCCGGGCAGCTGAAGCTGCGCTTCCTGGGAAATCACGACACGGTCACCTGGACCTTTGACGCCCAGCGGGCCCAGACCCTCTACGGAACCGAGAAAGCCAAGGCCCTGTGGATGATGCTGGGCTGGATCGACGGCGTTCTGTACATCTATCAAGGGGATGAGGACCCTGCCGCCTATCATCTGGAAGGGGAAAATCTGGAAGCCTTCTTCACGGACCTGATCGCCGCCAAGCGGGAATACCTGCCCAACACGCTGGACACGGCGTATTTGCAGACCGGCAGCGCCGTATTCGCCTGCCGCCGGTTTGACGAAAATACCTCCCGTCTTGTGCTGGTGAATCTTTCGGACGAGGAGACGACCTACACGCTGAGCGTCTCCGCCTCCGTTCTGACGGCGTTGGGCAACGTCACACTGGCTGGCAACACCGTCACCCTGAGCCCTTATTCCGGAGCGATCCTTCAGGAAGGGTGAGCGGAAAGGAGCAGAACATGAAAAATACATACATCGGTATTGACCTGGGGACCTCGGCGGCGAAGCTGCTGCTGGTGGATGCGGACGGTTCCATCCTGAATTCCGTCACAAAAGAGTATCCCCTGGAATTTCCTCAGCCCGGCTGGAGCCAGCAGGACCCGGAGGACTGGAAATGGGCCGTGTTTTCCGGCATTCCGGAGCTGCTCCGGGGCTTTGACGCTGCAGCCGTTGCCGGTATCGGCTGCGGCGGGCAGATGCACGGGCTGGTAGTGCTGGACGCTCAGGACCGGGTCATCCGCCCGGCGATTCTCTGGAATGATGGCCGGACCTGCGACGAGGTGGACTACCTGAACAACGTCGTTGGCAAAGAAAAACTGTCCCAGTGGACCGCCAACATTGCCTTTGCGGGCTTCACCGCCCCGAAAATCCTGTGGCTGCAAAAGCACGAGCCGGAGAACTTCCGGAAAATCACAAAGGTCATGCTGCCGAAGGATTATGTGAACTATATGCTCACGGGAACCCACGGCTGCGACTACTCCGACGCCTCCGGGATGCTGCTTCTGGACGTGAAAAATAAGCGCTGGTCCAAAGAGATGTTGGAAATCTGCGGCATTTCGGAGGAGCAAATGCCCCGGCTCTACGAAAGCTATGAAAAAGTTGGCACTGTAAAGCCGGAGATCGCCGCTCTGCTGGGTATCCCGGCGGACACCGTTGTGGTGGCCGGTGCCGGGGACAACGCCGCAGCGGCGGTAGGAACCGGCACCGTGGGAGACGGCGGCTGCAATATCAGTCTCGGCACCTCCGGCACGGTGTTCATTTCCTCCAAAACATTCGGCGTGGACCCAAATAACGCCCTCCACGCCTTTGCCCACGCCGACGGCGGCTATCACCTGATGGGCTGTATGCTCTCCGCCGCCAGCTGCAACAAGTGGTTCTGCGAGGATATTCTGAAAACCGCCGATTTTGCGGCGGAGCAGCAGGCCATTGAAGAAAAGAAGCTGGGCGAGAATCACGTTTATTTCCTGCCCTATCTCATGGGCGAGCGAAGCCCCATCAACGACACCGCTGCCCGGGGAACTTTCCTGGGCATGACCATGGACACCACCCGGGCGGACCTCACCCAGGCGCTGCTGGAGGGCGTGGCCTTCGCCATCCGGGATTCCTTTGAGGTGGCCAAAAGCCTGGGAATCGCCATTCCCCGTTCCAATCTCTGCGGCGGCGGAGCGAAAAGTCCCCTTTGGCGGAAAATCTTTGCCAACGTCCTGGGCATCCCCCTGGACATGGTAAAAACCGAGCAGGGCCCCAGCTACGGGGCGGCCATGCTGGCCATGGTGGGCTGCGGCCGGTTTGCCTCCGTGCAGGAGGCCGCCGACGCCCTGGTGGAGACGGCTTCCACCACGGAGCCGGACCCCATTCTCAAAGAAAAGTACGAAAAGCGCTACCGGCAGTTCCGGCTGCTCTACCCGGCGCTGAAAACCACATTTGCCCGACTGGCGAAGGAGGAAGTATGAAAATTTATTCTGTTTACGACCCGGAATTCAAGTCTTACGGTCAGATCGTCGATGGTCTGGCGGACACAATTCAGGAAATTCTGCCTGTGCTGCAGGCGGCTCCTCAGGGAGCCGGTGTGGAATATGTGCCGGAATACAAGCCTCTGCAGGAGCTGTCCGCCATGGTGGAGATCAGCGAGCATTGCTACGGCGGAATGCCCGTGGAGCTGGGCTGGTGCAATGGCCATAACACAACCCTGAACTGTCTGGAATACCACCGGGACAGCGAATTCAATCTGGGTACGGAGGATTTCGTTCTGCTGCTGGCACGGCAGGAGGAGATTGAGGACGGCGTTCTGGACACCGCCAAGGTCAAGGCCTTCCGGGTCCCGGCGGGGGTGCCGGTGGAGGTCTACGCCACCACGCTGCACTATGCGCCCTGCCATCTGGACGAAGCCAAGGGCTTCCGGGTGATGGTGGCCCTGCCCATGGGGACCAACACGGAAAAGCCGGTGATGCAGGCGCAGACCAATGAGGACCGGCGGCTCTGGGCCAAAAATAAATGGCTGCTGGCCCACCCGGAATCCCAGGAAGCCCAAAGCGGCGCTTATATCGGCCTGACGGGCAAAAATATTGATCTGCGCGACCTGTGATACGGTCTCAAAAAGTGAAATCAGCAAGCCTCACGGCGGCCCTGACAGGCTGCCGTGAGGCTCTTTTATATGCTGTTTGCACTTTCACGGATTCTGGTCTGCCTCTGCGCAGCCGTCAAAAGCATAAAAAACCTGCCGCAGGGAGTAGTCTGCGGCAGGTTCTTTATGGGGTTTTATCCCCTTGGGGGTGCTTTCGCACCCCCGGAGGGAAATATGGTCGCTTAGTGCTTCTTGGACTTCTTGGAAGCCAGGGCCACGTAGGCCGCAGCGCCCAGAGCCAGGAGCATCATGCCGGTCCAGAACATGGGATCGAAGCTGTCGCCGGTGGCCGGGGTCACGGTGACGGCGGTCCACTTGGCGCTCAGGGTCAGGCTGCCGGTGACGACGGTATCGGCAGTCACGGCATTGCCCTTGGCGTCGAACCAGCCGCCGAAGGTGTAGCCATCCCGCTTGGGCGTGGGCAGAGTACCGATCTTCTCGCCGTAGTTCACGGTGATGGTGGTGGTATTGCCGCAGCCGTCATCCAGGGTCACGGTATAAGCCAGAGGCACCCACTTGGCGGTGACGGTGCTGTCGGCAGCGGTCTCATAGACCGTCTCGGCAGTGACCTGCTTGCCGTCGGCGCTGTACCAACCGGCGAAGGTGTAGCCGTCCTTGATGGCCACGGGCAGCTTGCCGATGGCAGTGCCGAAGGTCACGTTCAGGGTATCCGGCTCCACGATGCCGCCGTCGGCATCCAGCGTCAGGGTGTAGGTGTTGGCGGTCCACTTGGCGCTCAGGGTGATGTCGGCAGCCGCCTCGAAGATGGTCTCGGCGGTGTACTCGTTGCCCTCTGCATCGAACCAACCGGCGAAGGTGTAGCCCTCCCGGACAGGCACAGGCAGCGTGCTGACCGCAGCGCCCTGAGCGACAGCCACGGTGTCGGGGTCAACGGTGCCGCCGTTGGCGTCCAGGGTGATGGTGAAGGCCTTTTCTGCCCAGTGAGCAGTAAAGGTGCTGTCGTGGGGGATCCGATACTCAGTGGAGGACAGGACCTTGTCACCGTTCTCATCGAACCAGCCGATGAAGCCATAGCCTTCACGGGTCGGCACGGGCAGGGCGCCCACCTCGGCGCCGAAGGTAACGGTCACGGTCGTCGGATCCACGGTACCGCCGGCAGCATCCAGAGTCACGGTGTAATCCTTGGCGGTCCACTTGGCGCTCAGGGTGATGTTGTCGTCCATGGTGTAAACGGTGTCGGCGGTGTACTCGTTGCCGTCCAGGTCGAACCAGCCCACAAAGTCGTAGCCCTCACGGGTCGCTGCGGGCAGCTCGCCAACAGCCTGGCCGAAGGTCACGGTCAAGTTCTCCGGGCTGACCTTGCCGCCCCGGGCATCCAGATGGATCAGGTAGGAATTGACCTTCCAGGTAGCGGTGTAGGTAGCATGGGCCGTAACGGTCTCGGCCACCTCGGGGGTCCAGCCGGTGAAGGTGTAACCCTTTCGGGCAGGGGTACCACGGAAATCGGGGGTCGCCTTTCCGGCCTCAGCGGCGAAGCGCTGATCCGGGAACACTTCCTCGTTCTCCACGCCGTCGGTGTAAATAACGGTGTAGCTGAGGGTCGGATCAATGGCCAATCCGCGGATCTCCTGGTCCATGGTGTCCACCAGCCCGGTGTTGCCCTCCATGTCCATTGCATAGATGCGGTTCAGGCCGTCCGTCAGATAGAACTTATTGCCGGAGGCATCATAATCCATTTCGGTGACGCCGGCTTTGATGTTCACATTCACGCCCCGCTTCACCACGGTCCGGTCGGACAGGTACTTATCGGAGTACTTGACCAGCAGCGGAGTGGAGTTGTACAGATCGGTGCCGACCACATACACGGCTCCGTCCACAACGGCCACGCCGGAGTGGGTGATGTATTCCGTGTCCATCATGTAGGCACTGTAGGGCATGGACTCGCCGTTGGCCTTGCTCAGGTCAAACTGGAACAGGTAGAAGCCGCCTACCGCATACAGAAGGTCATTCTGCTTATCATAGGCAATATCGGCCACGGTGGTCCAGGTCTGTGCCAGACCCAGGTAGGTGCTCTGACCAGTGACAAAGTCATAACGATAAATGCCGGGATAAGAACCGGAATCCAGAGCGTAGTACAGGCAGTTGTCGCCGTAAGCCATGCCGACAACCTTACCGCTGGACGCGAAGTCGCCGATTACCGCAGTGGTTTCCGAAGGCAGATTGGGGTTGAAGGAAAGCAGCTTGTCGCCCTTGGGAGTGACGGTGTAGGCAGTGGAGGAAGGACCGGTGGCATCCACCACGGTGACCTTCACGGTGGCCTTCAGGCCGTTGCCGGTGGTGATGGTGATGGTGGTCTCGCCTTCCTTCACGCCGGTGATCAGGCCGGTGGAGGACACGGCGGCAATGGCCGCATCCGTGGCCGCATAGGTCAGGGACGGATCGGTGGCATTTGCCGGGCGGACCCGGGCGTCAATCTGAGCGGTGCCGCCCACGCTGATGCGGTAGGCGTCCTTGCTCAGCACCACGCCGTTGGGAGCGGTGGAGGGAACTTCTTCATCCTCGGGAATCAGTGCCATCAGGCCCAGATACACGTCACCGAACTTCATGGAAGAACCGGCACGGGTGTAGAGGCTGATGCCGCCCAGGCTGTAAACCTCGGGCGTCTCACCGCCAAGCTGAATCAGGTACATACCGAATGCCTTCGAGGCAGACTTCGTGCTGGATGTCGCATTCAGGTACAGTCGGTCGGTACCGAAATCGTAGGTCATCTGCGTATTGTAGCGCATATCGCCGTAGTAGGTGTTGCCGGTATAAATGCTCATGCCGGTCAAGTCCTTCACCTTGGTCAGCACACCGGTGGTCTTGTCCATGGTGTAGAGGACTGCGTCGGTGTAGTAGTCGGCAGAACCGGCCACATACATGGTGCCGTTCTTGTCGATGGCCATGGCAAAGACCTTGTTGGTCATATCCAGCTCGGCAATCTTGGTAACCTTACCGGTATCCAGGTCCACGGTAGCCAGGGAGCCGGGACGGCTGACGGCCGCATCCACACTGTAATCCCAGGTACAAGGCAGCGTCAGGGCGTACATGGTACCGGTGGTATAATCCATGGCCATGGCCGTGACCTGATCGTAGGAAACGTCCAGACCGGAAGCACCCAGCACCGTATAAGCGGTGGTATCCTTCGGGTCAATGCGGAGCACCTCGCCCTTGTCGTTGAAGGCATAGAAGAATCCATCGTAGTAGGTACCGGACTGCAGGGACAGAACGCTGATCATGCTGTTGCCGGCGCTGGCGTGACGCAGATCATAGTCGTTCATGCTGATCCAGAAGTCGTAGTAGCCGGTGCCGCCCTCATCGTTGTTCAGGAAGGCATCGATCTTGCCGGCAGACTCCAGGACGGTCACCTCTACGGAAGCGGTGATGGGCTTGCCGTCCACGGTGTTCTTGGAGATGGTGGCCGTGACGGTGGCGGTGCCCACGCCGATGTAGGTCAGCTTACCGAACTGGTCCACGGTAACGACCTTCTCATCGCTGGAGGTCCAGGCCTTCACCTGAGAGGAGGGACGGGCCGGGGTGGTGCTGGTGGTCAACTGCAGTTCACCGCCCATGATGCCGGTGACCTTGCTGCCATTGGTGATGGTCAGGCTCTCCACGGGGATATAGGTGGTCTCGGGCTCGTTGTCGGGGATAGCGAACATCACGGTCTGCTCCACGCCGGACCTGGAGGAAACATTGCCCAGCTTCATGATGGAAGCCTCGGGAGCGTCGCTCCACTCGTTGGTGCCCATGGTCACCAGGTACAGGCTGGAGGAACCGGCGGACATACAGGGGTTCCAGTAGATGTTGCCGGTGTTGTAGTCGTACATCATACCGGCGTAGTACCAGGTGTCGGAATTGATGGAGCCGACCTGAGTGGTGGACAGGGTATCCGGGTCCACGGTGTACAGCTTGCCATCCATGGAAGCAATGAGGATGGTGCCGTCAGCGGTGACGGTCATGGCGGTAGCCAGAGCCGGGCCGCCGATGTCGCCGGAGAAGGTGCCCAGAGGATCGATGGCGCCTGTCTCGATATCCAGGATGGCCAGGCCGCCATTGGTCATGTCGCAGGCGTACATACGGCCTGTGTTGTAATCGAAGGCCAGGTTGCCCAGCTCAATGCCGGTGGTGTAGCCGATCTCCTCGGGGGCGCCGATGACGGTCTTGTCCGGAGTCTCGCCCTTGGTGACCTTGCTGCGGTAGAGGACACTGGCGCCCACGCCGCCCCGGCCCTGAGCCATGACGGTGTACAGATAGCCGTTGTAGTAAGCGCCGCCCTGCCACAGAGCATCGGTAGCTGTCAGATTCCCGTCGGTATCGGGCACATCCACGGTCACATGGCTGCCGAGCTTGGTGATGGAGCCGGGGTTCCGGTCTGCGTAGGTGACCCAGGTGAAGCGGTTGCCGATGTTGGCAAAGTCCTCCACGATGAAGCCGTACATACCGGTCTCGCTCTTGACCACGGTGACGATGCACTCCACGGTCCGGTCGCTCCAGGTCTTCTCCCAGGAGTCGTAGACCTGAGCGGTGGCACTGATGGTGGCAGTGCCCTCCTTGACGGCGGTGACGATGCCGTTGCCGTCAACGGTGGCCACGGTGTCGTCGCTGCTCTTCCAGGCGATTTCCGTGGGTTTGCAGTTCCAGGGGGTCCAGTCCACACTCAGACGGCGGTTCTGGCCGGCCACCATGGTGACCTTGTAGGAATCCAGATTGAACTGGTTGGGCTCCACACCCATGACGAACATATCGGACGTCATATCGGTAGGCACAAACAGGGAGGTCCGGCCGCTGGTGCCGTAGCCGCCGATTGCGGTGCACTTGGCGGTCTCGAGATTGACCTTGTAGGTCATATCCGCAAAGACCTTGTCGCCCTGGCTCAGTGCGAACCAGTACATGGTGTCGGTATTGTGGTCATAGCCCATGGACTGAATGACGTTGGTACCGGCGTAGTTCTCCACGTTCACGAAGTCGGTCTCGCCGATGTATCTGGCGGTAGCGCCCCGGGCATCGTCGTTCAGGCTCAGGGAGTACAGGGCGCCGTCGGTGCCGATGGTGTACATCTCGCCCTCGGTGGTAATGCCCAGTGTCAGAAGCTCCGCGCCGTCCTTGCCGCCGGTGATCTTACCGATCTCGTCCACGGACCACTGGCCGTTCCACTTGGAGGTCCAGATGCGGTACAGGCAGTTGTAGCCGTCGTCGTGGCCGTCCTTGTCGTTGTCGCCCTTATAGGCCCAGCCCAGAGCGAACAGGGTGTCGGTGCCGTTGGTAGACTCATAGGGGTCCAGAACCTTGGCATACTTGCCGGAGTAATCCAGAGCCATATCATAGAGGACCCAGGAACCGGCCTCCCCGGCCTTGGTGCTCTGTGTCACCAGAGTCTGGGTCTTCCAGTAGGTACCGGAGGGGGTGACCAGCTCCAGGCTGCCGGTGGAGGCACTCTGGGCGATCAGGTAGCCGTTGATATACTCGGCTGCATAGTAGCGGTTGTTGGAATCGAAGGTCTCGTTGCGCAGGTCGGAGAAGGTCTCCTTATCGCCGGAGAACCAGCCGCCTTCCACGGCGGAATTGCTGGAGGTCTCGTTGCCGTAGATCCGGTCCTTGCTCAGGTTCACGGCCTCGGGCTTGTCGTTGTCATCCAGCTTTACGATCACGTCCAGGACGGTCTCGTTGCAGGCGTAGTCCGCAGCCACGATGGTGAACTCATTGCCGAAGCCGGTGATGTCGAACTTCTGCTCGAAGGCCACGCCCGGCTCGTTCTCCACATCGAACTTACCCATGATGGCGCCGGAGGTGCTTTCAAACAGCACGGCGGCCATGTAGGCGTTGTCCTGGAGCTTCAGCGTCAGGTAGTTCCGGCCGTTCTCGGTGGAGAGGCTGGCCTGGATGTCGTCGGCGTTGAGGATCTGGGGCTTCTCGGTATCCAGGGTCATGTCAAAGACGATGCTGTCGTCCACGGTGTCGTCGCCGTCGTCCAGATAGGCGTCCATCCGGAAGGTGACCTTGGTGCCATCGGGCAGTGCGTTGCCGTCCTTGTCATTGCCATCCCACAGGTCCTTCTGCTCCAGATAAGCGGGGATGACCTGGCCGTAGCTGGCACTGTAGTAACTCTTGGTGGCGTAGTTCCAGGTCTCGTCAAAGTACTTGGTGCCGTTTGCGGTATCGGTGACGGTGATGACGATCTTCCGGGCGTTCCGGAGCATACCGAAGTCGATCTCCGCCAGGGGGTTATCGTAAGAGAAAGCGTTGTACTTGTCGCCGGATTTGCCGGTACGGATGTAGGGGTTGGTGCCCAGCTGAGCGGCATTGGTGAAGGAGCGCACGGGGTACAGGGAGTAGTTTTCCTCGTCCTCGGTGTCGAACACGTCGGCCGCGGACCAGTCGCCGTAGAAGCCCACAAGAGGCAGGCTCAGGGTCACAGGGCTGCTGCCCTCACCGTCAGCGGCGGGCGTGGCGTAGATGAAGCCTTCCACGAACATACCGTTGGGGAACTTGTTCAGGTAAGCCTTGTCGGCATCGGTCAGGGTGATGGTACCGGTAACGGTTACGCTGCCGGAGGCAGGCACGGTGACGGCATCGCCGCCAGTGAAGCTGACCTTGGCTTCCAGAGCATAGGGGGAAGCGTTGATGTACTTATCCTGATAGATGGCCTCGGTGATGAGGTTGGAGGACAGCGTGTAGGTCAGGGCCTTATCCTTCAGATTGTTGATCTCGAAGGTGAAGGTGTACACGCCGGTCTTGTCGTCGTCATCGCCGAACTCGATCTTCGGGCGGCCCTCGCTGGCGTCCTTGTTGGACAGGTAAGCGGGGCTGGTGGTGGCGCTGACCAGGTTGGCCAGGCCTGCGCCCTGGGCTCTGGGAGAATACTCCAGCGTGGAGGTGGCCATCAGGGGATCGGCGGTGGACATCAGCAGGTCCGCAGCCACTTTCCGCTGCTCGGCACCGGTCAGGTCCGGATAATTCTTGTCCAGGTACTCGATGAGCACGGCCATGGCACCGGTGATCTGAGGCGTTGCCATGGAAGTACCGCTCATGTAATCATAGTAGCCGCCGGAAATGGCCGGGTCGGTGGCGGAGTAGATGCTGCCGCCCACGCCGGAAATTTCGGGCTTCAGCTTCAAGTCAGGGGTAACGCCCCAGGAGGAGAAGCTGCTTACCGTCCGGTCCAGCCGGAACAGCTTGGTGTCGCCGTTGCAGACGGTCAGCTCGCCGGAGCCGTTTTTCAGAGCTTCGCCGCAGGCCTGGGTCACGCTGATGGCGGGGATGTTGCCCTCACCGTCATTGATCTGCATCCGGATGACGCCCAGTTCATTGTTATAGATGATGGCGGCAATGGCGCCGTGAGCCTGGGCAACGGACTGCTTCTCCGGGAAGGAGGAGGCGCCACGGGAAATAACGGCCACCTTGCCGGTGACGTCGATGCCTTCATAATCACTGTCGGCACCGTAACCGGGGACCATCACATATTCCAGTTCCTTGTTGCGGAAGTTCTCCTGGAAATTGGTGGCAGCCTTGGCGGCAGTATCCAGATAGCCGAACTCCTGGCCGTCCACGGTGATATACAGCTGGGTGTAGCCGTCGTTGTCCACGGAAGCCACGGACAGAGCGGCGGAGTAAGTGGCAGGGGTGCCCACCAGGCCGGTGTCGGGGTTCGCCAGCAGGGACTTGTTCAGACCGTAATGGTTGCCCTGGGCGTTGTTGGTGTCGTTACCGGCAGCGATCAGAACCTGGATGTCGGAATCCTGGAACTGCTTCATGACCTCGATCATGTCGGGGGTATCGGTAAAACCGGCAGCGGAGCCCAGGGACAGGTTCACGCTGTCCACCTTCAGCCGGACGCAGTCCTCCAGAGCCGCCAGAATGGTAGCCCAGCCTGCGCCGCCGCCGTTGGAGAACACCTGCATGACCACCAGCTGTGCGTCGGGGGCAACGCCCACCACACGGGAGTCGGCGATCTTGTTCGCTGCGGCGATACCGGCAACATGGGTGCCGTGGTCGGAGCCTGCGTAGGTGTTGGACACGTCGAATTCACCGTTGGAATAGTTGAAGGCGAAGGGGATCTTACTATTCTTATAGGACTGGTTCAGACGGTTGGTGAGGTGGCTGGCATTCAGGGTATCCCAGATGTCGTCCACGCTCTGCCGGGTCATGGGGTCCTCCAGTGCGCTGTCGGGCAGGGCAGCGAAGCTGGGGTGATCCACCAGAATGCCGGTATCCAGGATGGCGATGCGCATACCCTTGCCGGTGTAGCCGGAGGTATTCAGCACGTCAGCGCCGATCATGGTGGTGGCATTATTGGTGTAGGGGGTGTAGTCGGTCTCCTTGCCGTCCTCGGGCAGGTAGAAGGTGGGGGCCACGTACACGCTCTTGACACCGGGCAGGGCCTCCAGCTCCGCCTTGTTGGCGTAGTCGGTGGTCACGGAGAAGCCGGTGGTGGAGATGGTGTAATCAAAGCCCATCTCGCACTCGTCCAGAGCATCCTCGGCCAGGGCCTTTACGGCATCCAGGGTCTGGGTCTGCCGGGCCTCGCTGCTCACCACGGCGGCAGTCTGGTCCGCGATGTCCTCCACGGAATAGGTTGCCAGCAGGGGCTGCTCATCCACGACCACGATGAAGGTCACCTGGTCACCGGCTTCATAGCCGGAGGCAGCCTCCTCCTGGGAGAAGGGGGTGGAGGAGGGCTCGAACTTGGTCAAGTCCTCGGACGCTGTTGTGGATTCTGTCGAATCGTCAGGTGTATCTCCGCCGTCGGCGAATCCGCTGGAAGCTGCGGAAGCGTCGGGCAGAGACAGGGGTCCGTTCAGGGCGCTGCCGGTGGAAGAAGTGTCGGCACTGGTCTCGCTGGCGAAAGCCGCCAGGGGAACGGAGCCGAGGATCATCACCAGCGCCAGAACGGCGGCAAGTACTCTCTTCATACTGTTTCCTCCTTGAAATAGGTTCCGGATGCTCCTGCCCGCCGATCTCAGATCCGTCGAAAAAGGCAGAAATTCCCAGATTCAGGTACATTGTATCACGCTGCGAAAACAGATGTCAATTCTGTATATGCAACAAAATAGTTCACATCCGGTTCATATAATCCTGTGCAAATTGACAGTCGTATTTCCACGACACACAAAATCAGCATTTTCAATGGCGCAAGTACGCTATACACGGACAGTTTCATTCCGAATATGCAAGTTCAGAATCATGAGCGCCGGATTATGCATGGAATCTTTCATGCTTTTTTGCAACTTTTTCCAGTTTTTTCCAATTCCGGCAGTCCCGGAGTCCATCCCCCAGTGCAAAAGGGGCCCCGCTGAATTTCTGCACCAGTTTTCCCCCTCAGAATATGGCTTTTTTGTGAAGAAGCGAGAAACTGCAAAATTCGACATTTCCGGTGTTGACAAACCGGCCGTTTGGGGGTAGGATAGGGCCATAAAGCTTCTGCCGATATAGTTTCGGATGAACGGCCCGAATGTTTCTACCGTGACGCCTAGGAAGTCACGACTATTGGCAAAAAGAGTCCTCTGCACCTGTTTTCAACAGGGGCAGTTTTCCCTTTTTGCAAGCTGAAACACATAGGGCGAACGGGATCTTTTCCGTTCGCTTTCTTATTTTCTGGGAGGTTTTTCAATGCGTTTCATGGAAGAAAAAATTCGTGCCGAGGGCAAGGTCCTGCCCGGCCAGATCCTGAAAGTCGGCAGCTTTCTCAACCAGCAGATCGACACGGCGTTCCTGAAGGAGGTCGCCGAGGCCATGGCCCAGGCGTTCCGGGACAGCGGCGTTACCAAAATTCTGACCATCGAGTCCTCCGGCATCGCCATCGCCACCGCCGTAGGGCTGGAGCTGGGCGTGCCCGTGGTGTTTGCCAAGAAGCATAAGTCCAGCAACGTGGACGGGGCCGTGTATACCGCCGAGGTCTACTCCTATACCCATAACACCAGCTACACCATTGTGGTGAGCAGCGATTACCTGAAGTCCACCGACACGGTTCTGCTGGTGGATGATTTTCTTGCCAACGGCAAGGCCCTCAACGGCCTGACGGAGCTGGTGGAGCAGGCAGGGGCCAGGCTGGCCGGTGCCGCCATCGCCATCGAGAAGGGCTTCCAGGGCGGCGGAGACGCCCTCCGGGCCAAGGGGGTCCGGGTGGAATCCATGGCCGTCATTGACTCCATGACCGACGACGCCATTGTGTTCCGTTCTTAAATTTGTTCGCAAATACCCTTTATCCATATCCACCGTTCGTATAATTACAAGGAGGAAAACGAAAACATGAAAAAGATTTTTGCTCTGATCCTGGCCATGGTGCTCTGCATCGGTCTGCTGGCCGCCTGCGGCAACGGCGACACCAAGGACACCACCCCCGCCGCTTCCGATTCCGGCAATACCGACACCAAGGGCACCACCCCCGCCGCTTCCAGTTCCGGCAATACCGACACCAAGGGCCTGAAGCTGGGCTTCATCTTCCTGCATGACGAGAACTCCACCTATGACCTGAACTTCATGAATGCCGCCAAGGAGGCCATTGCCGCCCTGGGCCTGACCGAAGATCAGTACCTGTTCCGCACCAACATCCCCGAAGGACAGGAGTGCTACAACGCCGCCGCTGAGCTGGCCGACGCCGGCTGCAACATCATCTTCGCCGACTCCTTCGGCCATGAGGATTACATCATCCAGGCCGCTAAGGAATTCCCCGATGTGCAGTTCTGCCACGCCACCGGCACCCGTGCCCACACCGAGGGCCTCAAGAACTTCCACAACGCCTTTGCCGCCATCTATGAGGGCCGTTACCTGGCCGGTGTGGCTGCCGGCCTGAAGCTGAACGAGATGATCGCCAACGGCGAGTTCACCGCCGATGAGGCCAAGATGGGCTATGTGGGCGCTTACACCTACGCCGAGGTGGTCTCCGGCTACACCAGCTTCTACCTGGGCGCCAAGAGCGTCTGCCCCAGCGTGACCATGGAAGTGACCTTCACCGGTTCCTGGTACGATGAGACCGCCGAAAAGGAAGGCGCCAACAAGCTGATCCAGAACGGCTGCAAGCTGATCTCCCAGCACGCCGACTCCATGGGCGCTCCCACTGCCTGCGAGACCGCCGGTATCCCCAACGTGTCCTACAACGGCTCCACCGTGTCCGCCTGCCCCAACACCTTCATCGTGTCCTCCCGCATCAACTGGGCCCCCTACTACGAGTACGTGGTCAACTGCTATCTGAACGGTGAGGAGATCGCCGCCGACTGGACCGGCACCATCGCCACCGGCTCCGTGGTTCTGACCGATGTGAACGAGAAGGCCGCCGCTGCCGGCACTGCCGACAAGATCGCCGAGGTCACCAAGGCTCTGGAAGACGGCTCCCTGCACGTGTTCGACACCTCCACCTTCACCGTGGAAGGCAAGCCTGTCACCAGCTTCATGGCCGACGTGGACACCGACGCTGCCTACACCCCCGACACCGAGGCCGTGAAGGACGGCTACATCCACGAGTCCGAGTACCGCTCCGCACCTTACTTCACCCTGCAGATTGACGGCATCGATCTGCTGGATACCGCTTACTAAGATCATTCTGTTTCCTCGTCTATCCCCGGAGGTCTTGCCTCCGGGGAGAAGCGTTTTTCAAATGCTGCGAAGGGCAGCGCAGCGAATACAATCACTGCGCTGCCCTTTGAAACATTTTTTCAAAACTGCCGGGCAACCGGACGACATACAAGGGAGTGAACCGTCTTTGGAAGAAAAAACCGCCGCAGTACAGATGCGGAACATCACCAAGACCTTTGGCAGCGTGGTGGCCAATGACCGTGTCTGGCTGGACATTTACAAAGGGGAAATTCTGGCCCTGCTGGGTGAGAACGGCAGCGGAAAGACCACATTGATGAATATGCTCTCCGGCATTTATGCCCCCGACAGCGGAGAAATTTACATCAACGGCCGGGAAGCCTCCATCCGCTCGCCCAAGGATGCCTTCTCCTACGGCATCGGCATGATCCATCAGCACTTCAAGCTGGTAGACGTGCTGTCCGCTGCGGAGAACATCGTCCTGGGTCTGAAAGAACCGGGGCGGCTGGACCTGGACAAGGTGGCCCAGAAGGTCAAAGCCATCTGCGACACCTACGGCTTCCAGGTGGACCCCTACCAGAAAATTTACACCATGTCCGTGTCCCAGAAGCAGACCGTGGAAATCGTCAAGGTTCTCTACCGGGGCGCCGACATTCTCATTCTGGACGAGCCCACCGCCGTGCTGACCCCCCAGGAGACGGACAAGCTGTTCGCCGTGCTGCGGGCCATGCGGGACGACGGCAAGGCCATCGTCATCATCACCCACAAAATGCACGAGGTGGAGGCCCTGTCCGACCGGGTAGCCATTCTCCGCCACGGCCAGTTCATGGGCGATATGCTCACCAGGAACACCAACGCCCAGGAGATGACCAATATGATGGTGGGTCACGCCGTGACGCTGAACATCGAACGGCCGGACCCGGTGGACCCCAAGCCCCGTATCGCCGTAGAGCATCTGACCGTCCGGGATATGGACGGCATCGTGAAGCTGGACGATGTTTCCTTCACCGCCAACAGCGGTGAGATTCTGGGCATCGCCGGTATTTCCGGCTGCGGCCAGAAGGAGCTGCTGGAGGCCATTGCGGGCCTGCAGCCCACGGAATCCGGCAGCATTTCCTACATCACCGATTCCGGGGAAAAAGAGGAACTCATCGGCAAGGACCCCCTGGCCATTGCCGATATGGGCGTGTCCCTTTCCTTCGTACCGGAGGACCGGCTGGGCATGGGCCTGGTGGGCAGCATGGACCTGACGGACAATATGATGCTCCGGTCCTTCCGGAAGGGCAAGAGCTGGTTCGCCAACCGGAAGGCCCCCAAGCAGCTGGCCGAGCAGGTGGTAAAAGAGTTGGAGGTCAACACCCCCGGCGTGTCCACCCCCGTCCGCCGTCTTTCCGGCGGCAACGTGCAGAAGGTCCTGGTAGGCCGGGAAATTGCTTCCGCTCCCACGGTGCTGCTGACGGCCTACGCCGTCCGTGGCCTGGACATCCACTCCTCTTATACCATCTATGACCTCATCAACCGGCAGAAAGAGTCCGGCGTGGCCGTTGTATATGTTGGCGAGGACCTGGACGTGCTGCTGGAGCTGTGCGACCGGATTCTGGTTCTCTGCGGCGGCAAGGTCAGCGGCATCGTCCCCGGCAGAGGGGCCACCAAAGAAAAAGTCGGCATGATGATGACCCGGCTGGGAGGGACTGAAAATGGGTAATTTCCATATTTCCAAGCGGAAAACGCTGGCCTGGTACACCGCCTGGGCCATTCGGGGCTGCGCCATTCTTCTGGCGCTGCTGGTCTGCGCCGTGGTCACCACGGCCCTCACCGGTGAGGACCCCATCGCCGTCTATAAGACCATGTTTTCCGGCGCTTTCGGCACCCCCCGGAAGCTCTGGACCCTGGGCCAGAACATCGCCATTCTTCTGTGCGTCTCTCTGGCCGTGACTCCCGCCTTCAAAATGCGCTTCTGGAACGTGGGCGGCGAAGGTCAGATTCTGATCGGCGGCCTGGCCACGGCGGCCTGCATGATCCTGCTGGGGGACAAGCTGCCCAACTGGCTGCTCATTCTCATCATGCTGCTGTGTGCCTGCGGCGCAGGTGCCGTCTGGGGCATGATCCCCGCCATTTTCAAGGCCAAGTGGAACACCAACGAAACACTGTTCACCCTGATGATGAACTATGTGGCCACCCAGCTGGTAGCCTACTTCGTCATCGTCTGGGAGGTCCCCAAGGGGGCCGGTAAGATCGGCATCATCAACCAGACCACGGAATCCGGCTGGTTGCCGCAGGTTGGCCCCTCCAAATATTTCCTGAACATTCTGGTCGTGGCCGTGCTGACGATGCTCATGTACCTGTACCTGAGCCGGTCCAAACAGGGCTACGAGATCAGCGTGGTGGGCGAAAGCGAGCGCACCGCCCGGTACGTCGGCATCAAGGTCAGCCGGGTCATTGTCCGGACCATGGCCATTTCCGGTGCCTTGTGCGGCCTTGCGGGATTGCTGCTGGTAGGCGGCACGGACCACACCATCACCACCACCATTGCCGACGGCCGGGGCTTCACCGCCGTCATGGTGGCCTGGCTGGCCAAGTTCAACCCTCTGTCCATGGTGTTCACCTCGTTCCTTCTGGTGTTCCTGGACCGGGGCGCCAGCGAGATCAGCACCATTTTCGGCCTGAATCACGCCTTTGGCGACATTCTCACCGGCATCATTCTTTTCTTCATCATCGGCAGCGAGTTCTTCATCACCTACGAGCTGAAGTTCCGCAAGCACACCAAGGAGGTCGGAAGCCATGTTGTTTGATTTCGTTTCCTTCATCCCCCGGGCCGTGGTCCAGGGCATTCCCCTGCTCTACGGCTCCACCGGCGAGACCCTCACGGAAAAATCCGGCAACCTGAATCTGGGCATTCCGGGTATCATGTATGTGGGCGGCATCTGCGGCGTCATCGGCTCCTTCTTCTATGAACAGAGCACAGCCACTATTTCCGCCTTTCCGGCCATCGTCATTCCCCTGCTCTGCTCCCTGCTGGGGTCCTTCCTGATGGGCCTTCTCTACTGCTTCCTGACCGTGACCCTCCGGGCCAACCAGAACGTCACCGGTCTGGCCCTGACCACCTTCGGCGTGGGCTTCGGCAATTTCTTCGGCGGCTCCCTCATCAAGCTCACCGGCAGCGAGGTCCCCTCCATTGCCCTTTCCGCCACCAGCAGCTATTTCTCCGCCAGTCTGCCCTTTGCGGACAAGCTGGGCTGGTTTGGGAAAATTTTCCTGTCCTACGGTTTCCTGGCCTACCTGGCCATTGCCATCGCCCTGACGGTCTCCTATTTCCTGACCCACACCCGCAAGGGCCTGCAGCTCCGGGCCGTGGGCGAAAGCCCCGCCACCGCCGACGCAGCGGGCATCAATATTACCCGCTACAAATACACCGCCACCTGCGTGGGCAGCATGATCGCGGGCCTGGGCGGACTGTACTACGTCATGGACTACGCCTGCGGCGTCTGGTCCAATGATGCCTTCGGCGACCGGGGCTGGCTGGCCATCGCGCTGGTCATCTTCACCATCTGGCGGCCCAATGTGGGCATTCTCTCCTCCATCCTGTTCGGCGGGCTGTACATCCTGTACCTGTTCCTGCCCACCCCGGACCTGGCGGTGAAGGAGCTTTACAAGATGCTCCCCTATCTCGTCACCATCCTGGTGCTCATCGTCACCAGTATGCGCAACAAGCGGGAAAATCAGCCCCCCGAGGGCCTGGGCCAGGCCTACTTCCGGGAGGACCGCTAAAAAAGAATTTCACCGTCCTGACGCAAATCAGGACGGTGTTTTTTTCACGTCCCCGGCGGGCAGGTTTTTTCTGCCCGCCGGGGGCCTTTTATTCGGGGAAACGCCGTGTTCTCGGCGTTTCCCTTGTTTTCTACTTACTGGAAGTTACCCTTCAGCCATTCGCTGCCGTCGGCAGTGATGCGGTAGTGAGCATCGAAGGCATCCGCCTCCACCCAGTCTGCACCATTCTTTCGCAGCAGGACAATGTGCAGATTCGTCCAGTCCCCGGCGGCAAGCGCCCCGTTTCCGAGACTTGCAAAGGGGATGGCCAGTTCCATTCGCCCGGAATTGACCTCCCACTGCGGGGCCAGAACAGAATCCACGGTTCCGGCCAGGGTCCAGCCGTCGCTTCCTGCGGTGTAGCGGCAGTAGTCGCCGCTGTCGCTGGAACGCATGACCATGCTCCGCATGGAATGGGTCATTTCCCCGCCGGTCATGGTGGTGGTCATGGCCGTTCCCGTGCCGCCATCGGCATAGATCTGCACGGCAAACACGTCCTCCGCCTGATACCCGGGCAGGGTCCAGCCGTCCAGGTCCAGCCGCAGGTAAACATTTCCGCCGTCATTGGCCAGATACACCCGTTTCAGGTCGTAGGAACCGCTGGCATCGCCCACCGGGTCCGTGTAGTAGGGGACTCCCGCCCACTGGGTCCAGTCTCCCACGCAGCCGTCGTGCATAGTCACGGTCCGGTAAGCCCCTGCGTTCACCTGGGGGCCGTAGATGCGCATATCGAACTGTCCGTCATAGGCCAGCGCCGTCATCAGGTAAGCCGCCCCGGTGATGGGCTCGCACATGGTACTCAGGTGGGGCTTACGGGTGATATTGGAGAAGCACTCGCCCTGGGGCATATAACCCTCTGCCGTCCGGTCCACGAACCATTGGAGCCGCCGGTAAGCATTGGTCCGGTAGGCCTTGTAGCCGGATTGCAGCTCGTACATGGCAATCCACATGGCCATCTGAGGCCAGGAGGGCTCGTCCTCGTAGGCCTCGTTTCCGCCGGGGTCCCAGGACATCCGGTGATAGAAGCCGTCGTTTTCATACCGGGCCACACCGTAGGTATCGTGGCCCAGATTTTCCAGAATCCCGTCGATATGGGACTTGGCACGGGAGGACTCCGCATCTACCACGCCGTAGGAGATCAGCACGTCCGAGGAGGAATCGTAGGTGGTATTGGCCGTGCCATCCAGATTCACCGCCCGGTTGAACCGCTGGGATTCGGTGTTCCACAGGCCCTTGGGAGAAGCGGTGTCGTCCCGGAGAATGGCCGTACGGATGGTGGAAGCCCCGCCATTGTAGAGGTCCGCCACATCTTGCAGCCCCTTGGCCGCCGCCATGTGCTGGGCCGCATCCAGCCCAGCTACATACAGGGCCTGGGTGAAGGCGTTGTACTCGTTCTGCTCCTCCCAGATGCTGCAATCCGCCGGGCCGAAGCCGGCGTCCGTGATATTGTTCAGCACATAGTCGGCGCTGCGGCGGTAAGCAGGCCAGATCTTCTCCAGGAAGGCCGTTTTCGCAGAACCGGTAAGCTGCTCATAGTGACGATAGGCTCCCACCAGGAACATTCCGATGGAATCGAATTCCGGCTCCACGAAGGACACCGGCCCGTTGTCCCAGACCCAGTAGCAGGTCCAGAAGGTCCCCGGCTTCTTCCAGGAGCCTTCGTCGGTGGTGATCTGCCGGTCGGCAAGCCAGGTCCAGTAGTTTTCCGCCTCACGCAGGTGGCCGGTGGCATCCAGGCCCATGGCCGTCACAGCGGAATCCCGTGCCCAGACCTTATAGGAATAAGCGGAGGGGTTGGTGGTCGCCGGGAAAGCGGCGAAGCGGACATTGCCGTCAGCATCCGTACCGGGAACGATGGACTGCTTCATAAAAACGGAAATGCTCTTGTAAGCATCATTCAGCTTGTCCTCCCCCAGCTCCGGCGTCCGGCCTTCCGCCAGCCAGGCGGCATAGGCGGAGCGGGTGGTCTCCATCCAATGGTCCCCGGAGGCATTTGTGACCTTGGCTATGGCTGCGTTCAGGGCATCCTCCGTTCCGGCAGCAGCCACATAGAAATACAATGTCTGCGTCTGGCCGGGAGCCAGGGTCACGGCAGCGGAAAGGCCGGAGGAAATGTCGGCGCAGGTCACGGAACCGTTGCCGTTCAGGCTTCCGTTGGCGTTGAAGGAGTGCCAAGGCGAGCCGGCCGTACCGGTGGACTGGGTATCGTCGGCCACCTGGTAGCCGGACAAGGCCTCCGTCGACAGCACTCCGTGGGCAATGTAGGGCAGCCCCGCCCCGGAAAGATCATAGCGGACCGTATGGTCTCCGGCGGAATAGGCGGCGGAGACATTTGCGCCGCTGTCGTTGCGGATGTGCAGCATATCCAGAAGGTCCACGGTCCGGGCGCTGTCCCCCGGATTGGTCAGGTCGTAGCGGACCACCAGGAACTGCTCGTTGGGTACGAAAGCATACTGCTTGGTCAGCGTCACCGGCAGGGCAGCACCGTCATAGCTTCGATAGGTGTTCACCAGCACGCCGCCCTGGTCGAAATACCCGGAGGAGGAGAACTTGGAGCCGGTGGTATAGGACACCTGGGCCGTCTCGTCCCGCAGGAAGGTGGAGTAATTCCTGATGAGGTTGGTGTTGTAATTTCCGGAGGCCGTTCCGTCATAATAGCGCAATTCATAGAGACCGGGCCCGTCGGCGTTCACGGCCGTTGCCTGGTTCACGAAGGAGTCCTGCCAGATGGCCACCAGATTTTTCCAGTTGTTCAGGTACAGGCTCCGGGTGGTCTCACTTCTGGATGTCAGTTCCATGGAATCCAGATTGATGGCCCCGTACTCATAGTCCCCATAATATAGGACCACGGTATGGACCCCCGCCGGAAGATCGATGCCCACCTCGGCCGTCGCCCAGGTATCCCAATCGCTTTGGGCCACGAAATAGGCTTTGTTTGCGTAGGTCCCGTCCACGATCACGGACCGGGCCGCCTCGGATCCGGAGCCGTTGGCATAGCGCAGGCGCAGGGTATAGGCCCCGTCCTCCGGGACGGATACGGTGAAGCCCACGCTGTCCCCCTGCTCGGCAAACTGGTCCACAAAGCCGGTGCCGGTATAGCCTGCATGGTCCGTATCCACGGCCACGCCGGTTTTCAGGGCGTTTTCCGCCTCAAAAACCGTATCCGAGCCGTTGGAGCGGCGGATGTAGATCATGTCCCAGTATTCCAGGCTGGGCACCGTGAAAGCAACATAACTGCCCTTCTCATCGGCGCCGGTGGTGTAGGAAAGGGAGGTGGACTGACAGCCGTCCCGGTCCGGGGATGCCAGGTAGACCCCGGAAACGGCGGCATTTTCGCCCAGATAATACCGCACGGCAAGGTTTTCCTTGGTAGCAGGCGCTGCCGTGGCGTTGCGCCACTGCGTATCGTCCTCGCCGGTAAGGTTGATGAGGTGGAGGATGCTGTAATCCTCGTTCTGCCGGGCTATGTACCAGATTTTTCCCGCCTCGCCGGATCCGCTGACCGCCTCATTGGCAATGGTCAGATACTGGGTCCCGGTATCGGCATAGGCAATTTCCGGAGCATAGAGCAGGTTCTCGTAGGCGGTGATGAAGTCATAATGCCGCTCCATGGCTCCCTGCAAGGCACTGTCCATGACCTTTGCGTTCATGGGATAATACTCATGAGAGAGCATGGTCCCCTGGCCCTGTCCGGCCCCCAGCTCGATGTGGTAAGCACCGCTGGCGGCAAAGGCCGCATCGGCCAGCCGCACGGAGTGCTCATCAAAGGTCCCCAGGGTCAGGCTGTCCAGATTGATCGCCCCGGCGCAGCCGGTGTCGTAGGACAGCCGGACTGTGTGGGTCCCGGCGGTAAGATAGGTGCTGCAGTTGGCATCCTGCGCCCAATCGTCCCAGGAGGACATTGTCTTGAAGGACACCTGGTCCAGGATGGTCCCGTCCACATAGACCTTCCGGGTGGCCCCGCTGCCTGCATTGGCGTAGCGGAACACAAAGGCATAAAGCCCGTCCTCCGGAGCGGTAACGGTGAAGGTCACGCTGTCCCCTGCCTCGGCAAAGCCGTCCACGAAGCCGGAGCCGGTGTAGCCGGTGTGGTCCGTGTTCACGCTCGTGCCGTCCAGTGCGGCGTTTTCGGCCTCATAGACCGTGCCGCAGTTGTCGTTGTAATTCATGTAGGCCGCCAGTACCAGGGCTTTCCCGCCGGACTGGCTGCGGACCTGCTCAATATAATTTTTGATGTCGTTATAATTGTTGGACAGCCACCAGATCTCACTGAAATTGAAATCCGTGTTGGCGTTCCGGGTCACGTCGTCCATGGCCCAGCCGTTGACGGTGCCGTCCACAATGTTGAAGGTCACGGCGTCCTTTTCCGCATTATTGGCGGTCAGGGCTGCCTTTGCGGCATTGACGAAATCGGAGAAGGTATCCTCCAGATAGACCTTCTGGCCCCGATAGTCGTACACATTGTTCCGCTGGCCCATCTGGTCGATCTGCAGGCCGTCAAAGCCCAGGGTATTCACAGCGTCGGTGTACTGGGCCGTCATGGTCTGCTGCCAGACCTCGTTGGCCGGGTCAAAGAGCCAGAGGTAGGTAGAATCGTCGCCGAAATCCACGTTCAGCTGGCTTTCGTGGCCCTGGTCGGTGAACAGTCCCGCCGAAGGGTCGATGCCTTTGTCCGTGTAGCCCTCCCGTGCGGCATAGGACATGACGTAGGCCATGGCCGCACCGTTCCGGGAATGGATGGCGGAAATATAATCCCGGATGGTCTGGACGGAAATGGTCCTGCCGAACAGGTCCTGCCAGGAATCGGCGGCCTCCGTGCCGGAGCGCTGAATCAGCGTCTCATGCCGCCACATCCAGTCGTAAAGCTGATAGGCGTTGATGTGATACCGGTCCGAAAGAGCCCGGATCTCCGCCTGGGCCTGGGCCGTGTCGGCGGTATAGTCCGAAACATACCCGTACCGGGGAAATACAGTGAAGTCCGAGGAGCAATCCAGGCCGGTGGTCGCCCACGTTCCCTCATTGAAATACGCCTTCACCAGATAGCCGGTAAAGTCCTGCTCCGGCAGGACCCACTGGGCCGTGCAGGTAGTTTTGGCATCCGCCGGGACGCTGACCTGGATATTCAGATCCGCCACGGCGTTTTCCAGATGGTAGATTTGAAAATACAGGGTGCCGTTCCAGGCTTCCCCGCCGGAATTGTCGATGTCCACGGTGAACGTGGCCGTTTCGCCGGGGGCATACATGGCCTTGTCGGCGGACAGTCCGGTGAGGGAGGGAACGGCCTGAGAAACCGCTGCGGCGGGGCTTCCCAAGCCCAGCAGGACCACAGCGCAGAGCAGCAAAGCGATCAGTCGATAAAAGCCGTTTTTCATGTTGAAACCTCCGTTTCTGCAAATCGGTTTGACGGTAAATGACAAAGAAACTGTTAATACCCCCTTTTCCGAGATTTTCTGCGTGCTATCGGAATTTCACCTCCCGGAATACCGGCCAAAAAAACCGGGTATTTCTCTTTCTCTCTGCCATTATTCTAAGGAATCCGGTGCCTTTCGTCAATGAACAAGAGCGACTGCTTTTGCACTACGGCGACATTTCCGGGAAAGACCGTTCGACGCTTTTCGGCAAATTCCGTGATTTTTTCGTGATTCTGCACAAAAATGAGAGTCAATTTTCTACACCCGCCAAGAAAGTGCCGGATGACATTTTTTAGAAAAATCGCTATAATACAAATAAAGACGCCCCACGCCATTCACCTGCCGCCTCCGGCGGGGTATAATCAAAATGCGACTTGGGAAAGCCGCACAAATATGAAAATCAGGAGGAAAAAACTATGAAAAAGCACTTTTCAAAATGGATGGCGCTTGTATTGGCGCTGACGATGCTCTGCCTGTGTCTCGGGGCCTGCGGAGAGCCGGACACGCCGGTCACTGACCCGGCTGCTTCCACCAATAAACCCACCGATAAGCCTGCCGACACCACCGGCTCCACTCAGCCGGCCTCGGAACCCATCACCATCACCTTCTGGCATACATACGGTGACAGCGAAGAAGCCCAGTTCCGGGACGTGGTGCTGCCCCTTTGGGAAAAAGCCCACCCGGACATCCATGTGGAGGCCGTCCGGCAGGACAGCAGCCAGTACCATCAGATGATCGTCACCTCCTTCGGCACCGGTATGAGCCCGGACGTGGCCCGGGTGGACATTGCCAACATCGCCGCCTACGCCAAGCAGGGCGGTCTGGCCGCCCTCAGCGATTACGCCGACTTTGCCGAGCTTTCCGGGAATTATCTGGAGGCCCCCCTGTCCACCAACCTCTATCAGGGCAAATACTACGGTCTGCCCCTGGACACCAACTGCAAGGCCGCCGTGGTGAACACCAACGTGCTGAAAAGCCTGGGTCTGGACGAGGTGCCCGCCACCATGGAGGCATTCATCGAAGCCGCCAAGGCCCGCGGGACCTACTCCCTGAACGTGTCCGGCGTAGGCGACTGGGATATGTACCCCTATTTCTGGCTTTTCGGCGGGGAGCTGACCGATGACGGCTTCACCAAGGCCACAGGCTATCTGGACAGCGACAAGAGCATCGCCGCCATGGAAAAGATCGTGGCCCTGCACAACGATAAGGTCCTGACCATCCGGGACGTGGACGGCTCCGTGGATGCCTGGGACGGCATCAACAGCGAATACGCCATGTTCTTTGAGGGTCCCTGGTATTTCGGCTCCTATGAGGACTGCACCGCCAAGGGCATCGTGGCCGCCACCATCCCCACTTACGAAGGCCGCAGCGCTTCCGTAGTGGGCGGCGAGGACATCGCCGTGTTCGCCACCAGCAAATATCCGGAGGCCGCATACGAATTTGCAAAGTTCATGACCTCCGAGGAGGTCCAGCTGGCCATGCTGGAGGCAGGGCAGCTGCCCATTCTGAAATCTCTGGTGGACAGCGAGGCCGTGCAGAATAACCCGGTCTGGAGCGTGTATATGCGCCAGATGGAGTCCGCCAAGGCCCGCATCCCCTCCCCGAATAATTCCGCCATTCAGGAGATCTGGAGCGAAATGGTCACGGGCATTTTCGTGGACGGAGCCGACGTGGCCCAATCCCTGCACGACGCTGCAGCAAAGATCGACGAGCAGCTTCGTTAACAGACGCACCGGGCCGCAGGACCATACCGTCCTGCGGCCCCTTTGGAAGGAGAATGACCTATGGTGACTTCTGTCCGTCCCACCCCCGTCCGGCTGAAAAAGGGACTGCGGGGCTGGTTGACGGCTTTGCCGTTTATTCTGCCGGGGCTTGTGCTGGTGACGGCCTTCATCCTCTATCCCCTGCTCTTTACGGTCCGCATTGCCCTTTCGGACTACCAGATCGTCCAGGGAAAAATCACCTTTCTGGGCCTGGATAATTTCCGGAAGGTCCTGTCCGGCGGCTCCCGGTTCTGGTATGCCTACCGGAACAATTTTCTCTACGCCCTGGTGACGGTCCCCTTCATCCTGCTGGGCGGGATGCTGTTCGCCTATCTCATCAACGGCCTGAAAAAGGGCCAGAGCATCTTCCGGGTAGGCTTCTACCTGCCGGTGATCACCTCCTGGGTGATCGTCAGTCTGGTCTTTCAGTATATGTTCAACAACTCCAACCGGGGGCTTATCAACTACATCCTCGTGGACGTGCTGCACATTCTGGACGACTATGTGCCCTGGCTTCTGCGGGAGTGGTCCGGCAACGCGGCCATCTGGCTCATGGGCATCTGGAAAAACCTGGGCTGGGCCATGCTCATTTACCTGGCAGCCCTGCAGGGCATTCCCAAGGACCGCTATGAAGCGGCGGAGCTGGACGGAGCCGGTCTCTGGGCCAAATTCTGGCACATCACCATTCCCTCCCTGCGCCCCACCACCTTCTATGTGATGGTGAACATGATCATCGGCTCCTTCAACGTGTTCATCCAGGTGATGATGCTCACCGGCGGAAATCCCAACGGCAAGACCTCCACGCTGCAATACCTGCTCTACGACAAAGCCTTCAATCAATTCCAGTTTGGCGAAGCCTCAGCCATCGGCATGATCTCCGCCGTGACCATTGTGGTCTTGACGGTAGTCCTGAACCGGGTCTTCCGGCTGGACAATGTGGACCAGGAGGGATAAGCATGAAAAGCAAAAAACGTTCGGAAATTCTGGGTCAGGCCCTGCTGTGGGTGCTGCTCATCGGGGCGCTGCTGGTGTTTTCCGTGCCCTTCCTCTTTATGATCTCCAATTCCTTTGAGGAATTCAGCTATGTGCTTCCCTATCCCCCAAAGCTCCTGCCTACCCGGCTGGACTTCTCGGCCTACAAGCACATTCTGGATATGAACATTTTCCCGGTGGCCGTCCGCAACAGCATCGTCAACACCTGCCTGACGGTGGTCCTGTCCGTGTTCGTATCCACCCTTTCCGCCTACGGCTTCGCCCGTGTTCCCTTCCCGGGCCGGGAAAAGCTCTTTGGAATTTATCTTTTCACCCTGATGATGCCGGGATTCCTGAACATCATCCCCCAATTCCTCATTCTGAAGGGAATCCGGCTTCCGGGCCTGCCCAACGGACTGGTGGGGACCCGAGCGGGACTGATCCTCATTTATGTGGCCACCAACGTCTGCGGCCACACCTTCTTCCTGCGGAATTTCTTCCGGAGTCTGCCGGATTCCCTGTCGGAATCGGTCATTGTGGACGGCGGCGGACACGGGACCATTTTCTTCAGGATCATGCTTCCCCTGTCCACCCCAGCCATCGGCACCATGACCATTTTTGCCTTTCAGGGTTTCTGGGAGGAGTATTTCACCGCCAAGGTGCTGGTAGGCGCCGATGAAACCATGATCACCTTTCCCCTGCTGCTGCAGCGGCTCAACGGCCAGCACGCCACCCGCTGGGAGTGGGTCTTTGCGGCCTCTATTCTGGCGCTGATTCCGGTGGTGGTGCTGTTCCTGCTGTTCCAGCGGAAAATGGTGGTGGGCGGTCTGACCCAGGGGGCGGTGAAGGGATGAAGCTGACTGCTTTTCTGGATAAGGCCCAGTACCTGCCGGGCGACACCGTAAAACTGACCCTCAACGCCGATGCCGCCGGTGCGGAAGTGACCCTGACCCGGCTGGAGCAGGCCGTTCCCTGTGTCTGCCAATGGGAAGGCCGGGAGATTCGCCTGTCCGGTCTGCCCGAAGGCTGCTACGGTCTCACCGTAACGGCGGCAGGAGCGCGCTGGGAAGGAGCCTTTGACATCCTCCGGGACCGGCGCAGCGTGACCCGCTATGCCTTTTTGTCGGATTTCGGCCCCGGTGACGGGAACCCGGAGGCCGTCCAATGGCTCCGGGACCTGCACTTCAACGCCATACAATTCTACGACTGGATGTACCGTCACGACGCCCTGCTTCCTCCGGCGGACCGGTTCCGGGACCCTCTGGGCCGGGAAATGGATCTGAGCGTCATCCGGGAAAAAATAGCCGCCTGCAAAACCAGCGGTATCCGCCCCATTGCCTACGGGGCCATCTATGCCGCCGACAAAGAGCGGTTCCAGGCCCACCCGGAATGGGGGATGTACACCCTGGACGGCCAGCCCATGACCTTCGCCGGATGGCTGTATTACATGAACATCGCCCGGAGCTGCGGCTGGTCGGACCACATTCTGGAGGAATACCGCAAGGCCATTGCCTTCGGCTTTTCCGGCATTCACATGGACACCTACGGCTTCCCCAAGCAGGTCTGGGACAACCAACACCGGCCCGTGGACCTGGCGGAGGAAATCCCAATGCTCATTGACCGGGCGGCGGCCATTGTCCGCCGGGAGGACCCGGAGGGCGGTGTCATCTTCAACGCCGTAAACAACTGGCCCATGGAGGCCGTGGCCCAAACGGGACAGGACGCCGTATATATTGAAGTCTGGCCTCCCAATGACCGCTACCGGGACCTGTACACCCTCATCGCTCAGGCCCGGCGCTGCTCCGGCAAGCCGGTGGTACTGGCGGCCTATCTGAAGGCCTTTCTGGAGCCTGACCAAGCGCGCGCAGAGCGGGCCTTCCGGCTGTGCTGGGCGGCCATTCACGCCTCCGGCGGCACCCAGCTGGTGCTTGGCGAAAACCGGGCGGTCCTGCGGGACAGCTATTACGCCAATTATGCACCCCTGCGGGCCGAATTCCTGCCGGTGGTCCAGAAATACTGTGATTTTATCGTCCGCTATGGGGAGCTGACCCTGGAAAACACCGGCGTGGACATCAGCCGCACCGCTTCGGACGGCATCAATGAGGATGTCCGCTTCACCGGCGGAGACTGCGTTTTCTCCACCGATGCCCAGGCGGATACCGTCTGGACCATTCTCCGGGAGGAAAAGCACCGCCTGAGCCTGCACCTTGTGAACCTGCGGGGCAATGATGACCGCTGGAACGCACCCAAGGCCCAGCCGGTCCTTACGGAGCATATCCTGCTCCACCTGCGGCTGGACCGGTCCGTCACGGGCATCTACGCCGCCTCCCCCGACGGAGATTCGCTGGCCCCGGAAAGCCTGCTCTTCACCTGGCAGGATACGCCTCAGGGCCGCATTTACACGGCGGAACTGCCGCCGCTGGCATACTGGATGACCCTCTGGGTCCTTACGGAGGTTTAAAAAATGCTGTTCTCCTACAATGCAGACCTGCTGCCCCAGGTCCGGATGATGGGCCAGATCCGGTACAGTGAACCCTGGCTCCACTTTTCCCGGTGCATCAACGAGTGGGTCCTCTATGTGATCCGGGACGGGAATCTCTACTTGCAGGAGGACGGCGTGCGCTATCACCTGGCCGCCGGAGACTTTTTCCTGCTGGAACCGGGATTGACCCACGAGGGCTATCAGCGCTCCGCCTGTGACTATTACTACGTCCATTTCTCCCACCCGGACATGGGCCGGATGGAAGACGAAACCGCCGCCATGGCGGCTCTGGCGGATAAGCGCCGGAAAAGTCTGACCAGCTACAATCTGGACCCGGAGGACCCCACGGACCCCATTACTTATCTACCCAAGCAGTTCCACCTGACCGGCGGGGAATTCAAGGCAGAGCTGCGCCACGCCGTAGAGGTCTACGACAGCCGGGAGGAGCATTACAAGCGCCGGACCTCCACTCTGCTCCACAGCTTCCTGCTGGAAACGGCCCACGAAAATCTGCTCGCCCATAGCCGCTCCCCCGGAAAACGCATCCGGAAATCCGATGTGATGGCGGAAAAGCTGTTGCGTTACGTCAACCAGAACTATACCCGCCACCTGACCAGCCGGGACATTGAGGAGCAGTTCGAGGGGAATTTTGACTATCTGAACCGGACCTTCGCCGCCCTCACCGGCTCGCCGGTATTCACCTACATCAACATTCTGCGCATCAATAACGCCAAGCAGCTCATCGCCACCACCGACCTGCCCTTCTCGGAGATCGGCTACCTGGTGGGGGTGGAGGACCGGTACTATTTTTCCAAGCTTTTCCGAAAAATGACCGGCATGAGTCCCTCGGACTACTACAAAGAAGTCAGGAGCGAATAACATGGAGAACGTCGAAAAGGGTCTGGTCCGGCAATGCTGGCGGCATTTGTTTTCCCTGATGGTCCTGAATCTGCTGACGCTGGCAGGCTGTCTGCCCATTCTCACCATCCCCGCTGCCCTGACGGCCCTGAGCCGCAGCTGTCAGGACCTGCTGCTGGAAAAGCCCCAGCCCATCCGGGGTTTCTGGCGGACCTTCCGGACCCATTTGCTCCCGGCGCTGCCCCTGGGACTGCTGTTCCCGCTGACCCCGGCGGCAGCCCTGTACGGCTGCCTTTTCTATGTACAGAACGCAGGAACGCGCCCCTGGCTGCTGATTCCCGGCATTTTCTGCCTACTGGTGGGCTGTCTGGCGGTCTTCGCATCCGGTCTGGCCTACCCCATGCTGGCCCGGACAGACCTGTCCGCCCGGATGGTCCTTCGCAACAGCTTCCTGCTGCTGTTCCGGGGCTGCGGCTTCGGTACGCTGCTGCTTTCGGCCCTGCTGGAGGCAGGGATGGTCCTTCTCTTTCCACATTCCCTCCCGGCGCTGGTGCTGCTGGGGGCCTCCCTTCCCGCTTTCACCGCCGCTTACGGCACCCTGCCCGCGCTGGACGCCCTGGTGGTGAAAAAGGCACGTGAATAAAGACGTCCCGGAGTGGGGAACACTCCGGGACTTTCTTTTCACTTAACCCTTTACATTATAATCGGCATTCATCAGGTTGACGGCGTTGAAGAGCTTGTGCAGGAACACGAAGGGACCCACAAGGATCAGCGCACCCAGCACGTTCCAAAGCCAATAGTCCCTGGCGCCGAAGCTGTATGCGATACCCCGGCGCTGAAGCTCTGCGCCGATGCGGTTGCACAGTTTGTGGTTCCAGACAATGTAGCCGATGCCCAGCGTCAGCGGCCCCACCAGGAACACCAGCAGGCAGTAATGCATGGTTTTCTTGCCGTCATAGCGGGAGGCGACGACGTTGATGTCATTGGACACCGAGGACATGACCACGATGCCGTAAATTCCGAACGTAATAATGGACAGCAAGATCGTTTTCAATAAACCTTTGTTCGTTTTCAGCTGGCCCACCGGGGCCGTCGGGACAGGATTTGCCGTGTTTTCCATAAAAATGCTCCTTTCCGTTTTGCAGAAAAAATTCAGTTTTCTTTCCAACTTCTGCACTTTTAGTATATCATAGCCAATACTCGGTGTCAATAGGAAAGCGTTTTTTCCGATATATCAATATAAATTTATATTTATACTATGTGCTTACGTCAGCATCCAATGTCTTTTTCGTCGGTATTCAGGTGTTCTTCCGGCAATGCCTGTTGGGTACTTTTCCGTTCAGGCAATATCCGCCAGCTTTTTGGTGATCCGCAGGGTCACTTCCATCCTCCGCCCACAGTATAGAGCGTTCCCGGAGAATGGTTCATCCGTTCGACCGTTTCCGGCGGAGCCTGTCCCCTTCCCTTTCCCGATAAAGCGCCGCTTCGCTTCATAAAAATGCCTCCTTATTTGTGATGGCGTGGACCGCCTCACAGCAGGGCCTGTAAATTTCGCGAAAAACAGCGTTTGCAATTTTCGTCTTTTTCTGTTATAATATGTTATTATATGCCTCTCACGGGAGGCTTTGGGGGCCTTCCCCACCGGCAGCCGCAGGCAAGGCGGCTTTTCCGAAGCGGGTTCGTTAGTTTAGACTAACTTTCCCGGAATTTTCGCATTGGAGTTCACCGCATGAACGTAAAACGACTGATTTTTCTCATTCTGGGCTGCATTTGCCTGGCCCTGGGCTGCATCGGCATCGTGCTGCCCATCCTGCCCACGGTCCCCTTCTTCCTGGCCACGGTTTTTTGCTTTTCCCAGTCCTCTCAAAAACTCCACGACTGGTTTTTGGGTACGAAGCTCTACAAAAACGACCTGGAATCCTATGTGAAGGGCCAGGGCATGACCGCCGGCACCAAGGCAAAAATTCTTACAACGGTCACGGCCCTGATGGCCTTCGGCTTCTACATGATGTTCCGCAAGGCCCTGTATATCCCCTGCGGCATTCTGGCCTGCGTGTGGGTGGCACACCTGATCTACTTCCTGTTCGGGGTCAAGGCCCTGGAAAAATCCCCCGCCGCATAAAAAAGCACCCGGTATTGCGAAAATACCGGGTGCTTTTTCAATTCAGGTCCATTTCCCGGAGCAGTTCATCCAGATTCCGCCGCCCGTAGAGGACCCGCAGAATATAGATTCTTTCGTCCTCCCTGTCGGAAAAATAATAGAGCATATCGCTGCCCACCAGCTTTTTGCGGACGGTCCCGTTGGGCAGAAAGGCATTGTCCACCGGAGCGCCGCTTTCCGGGAAGGCACAGGCTTCCCGAATGGCCCCCTGCAGCTTTTCCAGAAAATCCGCTCCCCGGAAATTTGGGGAGCGGCTTGCTTTATGCTTCGTTCAGAATTTCCGAAAGGGTCTTTAAGAAGGCGTTCGGGTCAATGGGCTTGGCCAAGTGGCCGTTCATTCCGGCGGCGATGGCGTCCTGCCGGTCCTCCTCAAAGGCGTTGGCGGTCATGGCCAGAATGGGGATGGCCCTGCAGAAGGGAGCCTCCATGGCCCGAATCTTCCGGGTGGCCTCGTAGCCGTCCATAACGGGCATCTGAATATCCATCAGAATCAGATCGTACTGCCCCGGAACGGCGTTCCTCATTTTCTCCACTGCCACAGAGCCGTCCGACGCTACTTCCACCAGGAAGCCCGCTTCCCGGAGAATTTCCACGGCGATTTCCTGATTCAGGGCATTGTCCTCCACCAGCAGGATGCGCTTTTCTGCATGGGAGGGGGCTTTCTGCTCCGGCTTCGGGGCGGGCAGCGGCACCGGCTGGGAGAGAATGTCCCGCAGCTCGGACATAAAGAGGGGCTTTTCACAGAAGGCCGTGACCCCGGCCTCCCGGGCTTCCTCCTCCACATCGGACCAGTCGTAGGCGGTCAGAATAATGATGGGCTTGTCGTCCCCGATGACCTTCCGGATGCGCCGGACCGTCTCGATGCCGTTCATATCCGGCATGAGCCAGTCGATGATGTAGGCATAGAACGCGTCGCCCATTTCCATGGCGTGCTTGGCCCGGATGACGGCCTCCTTGCCGGAGACGGTCCACTCGGACCGCATTCCGATCTCCGTCAGCATGGAGGAAACGCTCAGGCAGGTGTCCGTATCATCGTCGGCCACCAGCACCCGCAGACCCTGCAAGGACTCCACCTTCTGGTAGACATTTTGTTCCCCGGTAAGCCGGAAGGTCAGGCACACGTCAAATTCGCTGCCCACGCCCTCCTCACTTTTCAGGCGGATGGTGCCGCCCATCATGTCCACGATTTTCTTGGTAATGGCCAGGCCCAGGCCGGTGCCCTGGATGCCGGAGACCGTGGCGCTTTCGGCCCGGGAGAAGGACTCGAAAATATGCTGCTGGAACTCCTTGCTGATGCCGATGCCCGTGTCCCGAAGGACGAAGTGATACCGGGCGCAGCCCTTGGGGGCCTTGTTCTCCTGCTTGACCCGGAGGCTGATCAGGCCGCCGGTCTTGTTGAACTTCACCCCGTTGCCCAGGATATTCAGCAGAATTTGAGTCAGGCGCAGCTTGTCGGCGTACACGTCCTCGTCCACCACATCCACGGTGTTGATGAGGAAATCCAGCTGCTTGGAGGTGATGGTGGGCTGGATGATGGTGCGGATGTCGTGGAGCAGGTCCGGCAGGTGCAGGGGCTTCTCGTCGATTTTGACCTTTCCGCTTTCGATGCGGCTCATATCCAGCACGTCGTTGATAAGGGACAGCAGATGCTCGCTGGAGGTGCCGATCTTGCGCAGGTATTCCTTGACCTTCTCCTTATTATCAATGTGGGAAGCGGCCAGGGACGTGAAGCCGATGATGGCGTTCATGGGGGTCCGGATGTCGTGGGACATATTGTTCAGGAACTGGGTCTTGGCATGATTGGCGTATTCCGCTGCCGCCAGAGCCTCGGTGAGCTTTTCGTTCTTCTCCCGCTCCGCCAGCACGATGGCGTTGACGTTCTTGAAGCCCAGGATGAAATCCCCGCTGCCCGGCTCCCCGGCGGCGGTATAGCTCACCTGGAAATATTCCTGCTTGCCCTTGTAGAGCCGCTTGTAAATAACGCTGTAAATGGGCTGCCGCTGAATTTCGTGCAGCACCACCTCATACTGGGTCTTGCGGGAAAATTCTTCCTTGTCCTCCTCGCAGACGTAATGGACCAGGTAATCCTGCATGGCCAGGGCGTAATTCATGCTGTCCTGGGCGAAGATCACCGATTCCCGGGCTACGTTATCTTCACCCTCGTCCCGGTACTTGACGCTGTGGCGGCCCTCCTGGGTGACCAGCCAGACGGTGGTATACTCCCGGGCCAGGCCGCTGATGACCCGGGTCTGCTCGTCCAGCAGCCGGTGCTCCCGCTCCCGCTGGCGTTCCTCGGCCACGGCTGCCGAAACATCCTCCACGGCGAACAGGACCGTGGACACCTGACCCTGCTCATCCCGGGAGGCGGCGATCCAGCTGGCCCGGCACCATTCCCAGGGGTCCAGCTTCCCATGAAATGCCTCCACCAGCAGGTCGTTTTTCTCCAGTTCTTCCGGGAGCCGCCGCCGGTCCGTAAAGGCCCGCATTTTTTCCTGATCCTCCGGCCGCACGCACAGACTCAGGAAGGCTTCCGTCACGGCATCCGCCGTGAGGCAGTGCTCCACGGCCTGATCAAAGTAGGGGATATTTTTCAGAGCCTTGCAGGTATTGGTCCGCAGGTCCACCCAGTACACAGCAAAATAGGCGTTGTACAGCCCGCCGATGGTATGAAGCTGCTCCTCCAGCTGGGCGTTCACCGCCTGGAGCCGGGCCTTTTTCTGCTCCTCCCGGGTAATGATGTCGTCAATGAGCCGGAAGCCCACCACGGCCCCGGTGCCGGTTTCCCCGGTGAGCGCACCGGTTACCTCCAGATAGTGCCGCTCTCCGGTCTCCGCCACGATGCAGAACCGGTAGGAGAGCCGTGCGTGATCCCGGAGATAGGCCTTCAGATTCCGGGGCAGCAGCGTTTCCACAAAATCCGGGGCGGACCCCCGGTCGATGAATCGGGCAAAGCACGCTTCCAGCTTCCCCCGATAATCGGAAAAGTTGGAGACGGTTTTGCCCGCATCCAGAAAGCGGTTGGTCTGGGCGTCGGATTTCAGGACCGTAACGGTCTCTTTTTCAAAATTCAGATAGAAGAACGATAGAAAATCCTGACACAGGGTGTCGAGAATGTGCTTCTCATTTTTCAAAGACTCGTTTTCGGAAATGTCCAGGAAGGTTGTATAGACGAACCGTTCCCCCTGAGGGGTAGTCATGACCTCCGTGTGGGCCAGCAGACTGGCGGTGCGCCCGTCCTCGCCCACCACGTCGCAGACGTAATCCACGGAACCGTCCTGAGTACGCAGAGAGCGGAGCTTCTGAAGGTCTGCGGCGCTGCGGTAAACGGCTTTGGCCATCAGGGCATCCAGATTCCGCCCGGCCTCCTCCAAATCCCGGACCCCGCAGGTCCGCAGGGCCACTTCATTCATATAGAGGTCCGCCCGGCTGGGCAGGGTATAGCAGACGATGCCGCAGGCCGCCCGGTCGGTGATGCTGCGGTTATAGGCCTCCGTCTGGGTCCGGGCCAGCTCCAGGTCCCGGTTGCGCTGCTGGAGCCAGCGTTCGGACTGGTTCTCGTCCTCCAGGCGAAATACGTCGGAAAATTCCCGGTGATAGCCGACGATGGTCACGAAGGGCTTGCCGGTCTCCATGCGCCGGCCGCCGCAGCGGACACGCATTTCGCCGGTGAGGGGATGCACATAGCGGTACACGATGTCCGCCTCGCCCCGCATCAGCTCCTGCTGATAGGCGTTCATCAGCGGCCGGTCCTCCGGGTGGATATGGCCCAGGAAGAAGGCATAACACTCCTCCGGAGTGATGTCCGGCGTTACGCCCAGCAGGTCCTGCATGATGGGGTCGGCGTACAGACGGCCCGGCCCGTCGGAAAGCTCCATTTTCCAGAAGCCGGTGCGGCTTTCCTGAATGTAATTCTTGGCTGCTTGGGTATCCAGTTCAATCATAGATGGGATCTCCGATACTCTTTATTTTTGCGAGGGTGTTTGCATGGAAAATGCTCCGGGGCAGGCAAAAAAAGACGCACTGCCCATCAGGCAATGCATCCAAAGCAAAAGCAGCTGGCTGCCATTTTACAGGCCCTATAGCTTTGCGTCTCAGACTTTCGACTGATTTGCCAAATATTCAATAAGAAATCCGCAGAATCAAATTCTTACTTTTATTATATCATGGAGATTCCCGCTCTTCAAGGCAATTTTGCGATAATTTCATGGAAAAATCCAGAAATATGCAGAAAAAGTTCCCCCGGCGAAACAAAGGCTCTCCTGTGTAGGGGGGGAGCTGTCACCGAATGGGACGGAGGGGGTGTACGCTGCCGAATTCCTGTATATCCCCCGGCGAGGCACTGTAGGGGCGAGGCACGCCTCGCCCGCCAACTTCCAATATTTGAGCGGCAAAAATCGACGTAAACGCCCTCCGGGACGGAGAAAAGCCTTCCCCTGGGGGGTTGTGCCCCGCGCAGCGAATAGAAATGAATATGACTGCCGGTGGCAGTCATACCTCTACTAAGTGGCTGCCCGTAAGGGAAGACGGATGAGGGGCGGTAGGGGTTGCCGGTTTGCACAGACCAAAGCCTTCCCCTGGAGGGGAAGGTGTCACGCCAAAAGCGTGACTGATGAGGTCGAAGGGAACAGTTTTGTACCAACCTATGGTGATGATTGGTAGCTTCGACCTCATCAGTCAGCCCTTGCGGGCTGCCAGCTTCCCCTCCAGGAGAAGCCTTTTCTCAGAAGTACCGGGCCAGTCTCTCCTGCTGGAGCGTGCCCGTCAAGGGGTGGGGCAAAACAGGACGTTCAGCGGATTCTGCACCGAAATTTGAAATTCGACGCTGAATCTTGAATTTTCTAAATTTTGAAGTTCACTTTTT
>ERZ841120.100-NODE-100-length-83546-cov-49.044412_pt1 | contig 83546 bp, 88 predicted proteins | sample MGYA00519572_ERZ841120 | MGnify/ENA primary metagenome ERZ841120 (study PRJEB31850, sample SAMEA3708890) | human gut metagenome | biome: human gut; feature: human-associated habitat; material: faeces | place: China | collected 2014 ...
ACTTCAAAGGTGTGGTTACGCGATATTTATTTGTTCAAAAAGTTGTAAACTGCTGAGATGATAAGACAAATTTAATTAATTTAGAAAAAGCGATAATTCAACGAATGCGGCGAAGCGCTCATATCGATGCAGTAATAATTGTTTTGCAGGCTTTCAATTTAGTAGACATCCTGCAATATAAGAAAAAAAGAAGCAAATGATTTGAACGTTCCCCCGCCAATAGAGGGCGAGGGGCCGAATCACTTGCTTCCTTAATCAAATTATAGCATATAGGTCATAAATTTACAATTTTTCAGGAAACGGGGGGGGTGTAGATATGCAGTGTGTAACGGCAGATGAAGCGGTAACGCTCATTATTGCTAATGTACAAAATATCCGTGGCGAGCCGGCAGAGGACGCAGCTCTTACGATGTATGCAAACAAATTCGTCGGTTTTGTCCTGGATTATTGCAACCGGGATGATTTCCCTAAGACGCTGATCTATACAGCAACGGATTACATATCTCAATGGCTGGAAGATAAGGCGAATGGAGGACGACAGGGAGCATTGAAAAGCCTGGAACAGAACGATACGAAGTTCCAATTTGCCGTGTCAGATATGACACAATCGGGAAGTCAAACCGACGCGGATCTGCAATCTTTTAAAGCTTGTCTTGCACCGTATCGAAAAGTCAGGTGGCTCGTATGACGATACCATGGAACCGATGCAAGAATCTGCTCATGAAATACATGTATAAAGACCGCGTCACCGTGTACCGGCAGCAGGCTGTGAAAGACGACGACGGAGCCGATAATTATACGATGCAGGCCATCTACCAGGAACTTCCGTGCCATCTGACGCAATACGGCAAGGAGCTGCAGAGCGGTCAGAATCCGCGGGAGTTCTATCTAAAGACGGACCTGCGCATCTGCCTGGATCCGGAATACAACATTTTGCCGAACGATGTCCTAGTCATCGTGCATGTCGGCCAAACCTTTACGCTCAATGCCGCGAAGGCTTTCAAGTATCCGGACCATCAGGAAATCAGCGTCCGCAGAGAGGATGAGGCGTAATGGGAATGCATTTTGGTGGCTTCGATGCCTTCGATGAGCGATTAGCCAAAATCGAGGAACAGGGAGCCAGAAAGATGAACCAGTTCGTCTCCCAGGAAGCAGAAGTCATCCGAGGCAAAGTCCAGGATAATACACCTGTAAGAATGGTTAACGGCGGCCGACTGAAAGGCGGCTGGAAACGGTCACGGGCCGTGCAGGGTAAAGCTGAGGTCTATAATAACGTTGAATATGCTGCACATGTCGAGTATGGGCACCGGACGCGTGGTGGCAAAGGTTTCGTGAAGGGAAGTAAGATGCTCCATCGAGGGATGCTGCAAGCAGAAAAGACGTTCCGGGATGATGCCGATGCCATCATAAAGGCGGTGTTGGACGAATGATGACGCTCCGCGAGATAAAAGCGGCCATCGTGGCCGTACTCAATCAAAACTTCAAAGACTATAAGGTGCATTTCGATAATGTCGAGAAATCGGATGCACCTTATTTTTATGTCGAGTTCATGCCGACGGCCACGACCGTGGACGACCTGTTCAGCGACCGGCTGATTCAGGTGGACATTACCTATATCCATCCGAAAGACGCTATGGGACGCGTGAGCCGCACGGCTGTCTTCGAGGTAGCCGATGCCCTGGACAAGGTTTTCCGCCCTGTCCTGGCCGTCAAGGACCGGCATATTACGATTCTCGACGCAGAGATGACCATTGTCGATGACATCCTGCACTATATTTTCAATCTTGATTTCCGTGACAACTTTGAGGATGCCGGCCGCATCCAGTATGAACTGGCCCAGCACCTGGAACTGGAAATCAACAAGCTCAATCAAACGGAAGGGGAATAGCATATGGCAAATGAACAGGAATTGTTCGGCATGCCGCAGATTATCATCAATTTCCGTACCAAGGGGACGACGGCTATCAAGCGCAGTGCCCGCGGTATTGTAGCGATGATCCTGCACAACGAAGTCAAAGACGAAATCCATAATTACACTATCCGCGACGTTTCCGACATCCCGGATACAGGCCTTACGGATGAAAACGTGGACCTTATCAAGAAATGCCTGCTCGGCACGCCGCTCCGCATCCTGGTCTACACGCTGCCGAATACCAATGTCGACGGCGCTACGAAGACCCAGGCCAATGTCCTCAAGATGCTGACCAACATCAAATGGAACTGGCTCTGCGCACCGACTGCTTCGGTGCAGGAACAGCAAGACTTGGCGTCTTGGATTAAGGCACAGCGCAGCAACAAGCATAAAACCTTCAAGGCCGTATTGTCCGGCCAGGACGCAGACCATGAAGGGATTGTCAATTTCTGCACAAATAACATTAAAGTGCAGCCCGATACAGACAGCTCCGGCAATCCGGTCTATACGACGTACACGGCCTTGCAGTATACGGCTCGTATCGCCGGCATTTTGGCTGGCCTGGCTCTGGACCGCAGTGCCACGTACTTCAAGCTGACCGAAGTCGAAAGCGTCGAAGTCTATGAAGACATCGATACACTGATTGACCAGGGCGAACTGCTCCTCATTGACGAGCAGGATGGCGACGGCGTCAAGATTGCCCGCGCCTGCAACAGCCTGACGACCTTCACTACAGATAAAGGCGAAGAGTTCCGGAAAATCAAGATCATCGAAGGCATCGACATGGTCACCGATGACATCCGCGATACCTTCAAGAAGTATTACGTGGGCAAGGTCATCAACGACTACAACCACAAAATGCTCTTCATTTCGGCCATCCTGGTCTATTTCTCGGAAATCAAGGGCAATGTGCTGGATGCCGATGCGCCTAACACGGTCGACATCAACACGACCTGGCAGAGCAATTACGCAAAACTCCATGGTGATGACCCGACGACCATGTCGGTCATGGAAATCCGCCAGTACAATACCGGCGATACGCTGGCCCTGGTCGGTGACATCCGCTTTGTGGATGCTATGGAAAACTTGAAGATTGATTTCACACTGTAAGGAGGCCTAACAAATGGCAAGAAGCGAATATGACGTAAAATATCGCGGCAACCGGCGCTGGAACGGCTCCCACGGGAAATTATGGTGGGAAGGCGAACTCATCTTTGAAATTGAATCATTCGAAGTCGACGTCGAGCCGAACCGTGAAGATGTGCTTATCGGGAACAGTGTAGACAGTAAGATCGTATCCCTCAAAGGTACGGGGACGCTCAAAATCAAGAGCGTCATCAACCGGAATCTGAATAAGTACCTGGAAGACTGGAAGAGCGGCCATGACCCGCGTACGACGCTGGTCGGCCTGGTCGAAGATCCGGATATGATTGACGCCCAGAAAGAGCGCATCACGCTTGATAACGTCTGGTTCAACAAGTTGTCGCTCATGAATTTTGAAAAAGGGAAAGTCATCGAAAAAGAATACCCCTTCGGCTTCACGCCGGAAGACGCTGCATTTACGGAAACCGTTGAATAGGAGGAGAACATACTATGGCAGTTAGCATTCAGGAATTAATTAACCAGAAAGACAAAATCGAACAGAAGAAACAGGAAACCTTCGACCTCGACACCAGCGTCGGCAAGCTGACGGTCAAGAAAATCACGAAAGGCCTCATGGCCGAAATCATGGCCATCACCGACGGCTCCGACGAATACTGCATCTTGCAGACCGTCGTCGAACCGAACTTGAGGGACGCCACCCTGCAGCAGGCCTATGGCTGCGTCGAACCGACGGACATCATCGACAAATTGTTCGATGCCGGCGAGATTCCGGCCATTGCCCGCAAGATTTCCCAGCTGTCCGGCTATGGGAAAGACATCGAATCGAAGGTCCATGAAGACGTAAAAAACTAATCCAAGAGGACTGGGAAGCGGCCACGGCGGCCGCCCTGGTCCTCCGTGGGCATCGACTGGACTATTTCTTCGGCTTGAACCGGTTGGAAAAGATTTTCTGCTATGAGGCTGTCTGCCTGGAGCAGCAGCGTGAATTGGATTTGGCGACGCTGCCATTGAAGAAAGGGGGCCGTTAGGCTGTGAGCAACTATGTTTTGAGCGCTACGCTGGAACTCAAGGACCAGTTTACGGCGCAGGTCAATAAAGCAAGGTCCGGCTTCAAGGGCTTGACGGAAACCATGAAAAACACGGGGAGCGCTTCGGATGCGGCCGCCGCCGGGATGGGAAAAGCCGGCACAGCGGCTGTCAAAGCGGCCGGGCAGGCGGACCGTGCCAAGCGGGCCTTCCAGGGCATCCGCGGCATCTACGAAGCGACTATCCGCGCCAAGGACGATGCTACAGCAAAGATTCAGAAGGTCAAGACAGAGCTGAACGGACTCAAGGGGAAAACATACACAGTTGCCCTTAATATCAAACAGAATGGCAGTCTAAACGGTTTGAAAGACAAAGCTGGCAGTGTGGCCAACGGCATGTTGCTAGGAACGAGCGCTCAGATGTTGGCCGGTGCTGGTATCGGCTTCGGTATTTATGACACATTGAAAACCAGTATGGATTTCAGTGCAGCACTTTCTGGAGTAAAAGCCTTAGTGCCTGCAGGTGAAGATGCCGAAGCTGTAATGGATGCCGTTAAGAACAAAGCTATGGAATTGGGGCAAGCCACTGCGTTCGGGGACGTGGATGTTGCAAATGGCATGGCTGAGCTTTTAAAAGCGGGCCTTAGCCTGCAAGAGGTCTTAAATGGCGCAACGAAAGCTGCACTTGACCTTGCAACAGCTGGGGATTTGAGCCTGCCAGAAGCCGCAAAGACTATGTCAATTATGATGAATGTCTTTGATTTAAACGATGCATCCCACGCAGCCGACATCCTTACCGGCGCGGCCAATGCCTCGGCAACCAATGTACATGAAATGTCATATGCTATGGCCGAAGCTGCAGCCGGGGCCAAGTCGATGGGGGTGTCCTTTGAGGATACAAATGCGACGTTGGCACTATTTGCTAAAAATGGGTTGCTTGGCTCTGACGCTGGTACTTCTTTAAAAACGATGCTTTCTCGTCTGGTCCCTCAAACAGATCAGGCAGCTAAAGATTTCCAACGGTTAGGGCTTATGTCAGAAGATGGCTCAAACAAGTTCTTTGATGCTACGGGCAAGTTAAAGCCTATGAGAGAAGTGGCTGAAACCCTGAAAAAATCCTTGCAAGGCATGACTGCCGAGCAGAAACAAGCGGCATTATATACTATATTTGGGTCCGATGCCATTCGGGCAGCTACTTTCTTAGCCCAAGATGGTGCTGAAGGTATTGATAAAATGACGGCTGCCATGAAGCGTTTTACTGCATCTGGTGTGGCCGAAACCAAGATGGATAACCTGCGTGGCGACATTGAGCAGCTGTCTGGGTCTTGGGAGAATCTTCAGATACTGATTATGGACGGCAAAGGGGAGAACGGCCTGCGGAGCTTCGTCCAAGAAGCAGATAAGCTCTTGAGCCACTTTAGCGGGAACGTAGAAAAGAATGGCCTTGGTATACGCTCTATCTTGTCCCTAATTGGGGAGGGCATCAAGGATTTGAAAGATAAATTCCTGGCCTTCGACGGTATCGGGTCGGTACTGGCAGGCGGGGCCTTGGCCGTTGGGTTGAAAAAGATTTACAACCTGGCCATGAAGGTCAAAGACGTCATCCAGGGCATCCCGAAGAATCTCCCGGGCGGTACGCCGACCGGCGGGAATGGGCTTCCCAGCACGTCGTCCGTGAAGGATATGGTCGTCACGGCGACGAACGTCATCATCAACAGCAAAGGGGCACCGACCACGGCGCCTACTTCGGCACCACCGACGAACGCGCCGGTTCCGGTCCCGGAAGGAACTCCCAAAGGGACTCCGAAATCCGGATGGGGCGCCCGGCTCAGCAGCTGGGCGAAAAGGGTGCCATGGATTGGGTCGGCTATCGCATTAGGTGGAACCGCTCTTGATGTAGCTTATGCCCCGGAAGGGGAAAAGCTGTCTACAGCGGGACGGGATGCGGCTGGCCTGGCTGGCGGTTTTGCCGGTATGAAAGCCGGGGCCGCATTTGGTGCCTCGGTAGGCTCAGCAGTCCCTGTCGTTGGTACAGCGGCCGGCGCAATCGTGGGCGGCATCGCCGGAGGTATCGGCGGTGATATGCTCGGCCAGAAACTGGCCGAAGCCTTCCAGAGCATCAACTGGGATTCCTTTAGCCAGGTCATCAACGAAAAGAACGCCGAGTGGAGCCAGACCTTTGCTCAACTGGGGCCGACTATAACCAGTACCTTTGAAGGTATCCGCCAATCAATGAGTGATACCGATGACTGGCTTACCGGGAAACAGGCCGAACTGCATCAGTATATGGCTGACTCCTGGGAAGGCATCAAACAGTCCGGGGCGGATACCTGGGAGAGCATCAAGCAATCCGGCGTCGACTCCTGGGATATGATTTGTCAGGTAGCCGATGAAAAGAACGCGGAGTGGAGCCAGACCTTTGCCGATGCGAAAGACGCCGCTGGCGGATATCTGGCCGAACTGGAAGAATCGGCCGGGACAACCTGGGAAGAAATCAGTAGCGGCGCGTCGTCCATGGAAAGCAATATTGCCAGTGCCTTCCAATCGGCCAAGGATGAAGCTGAGGCGGCCTGGGACGGCGTAACGGGATGGTTTGAAGAGAATGTATGGGGACCGCTTTCGGAACGTGCACAGAGTGCATGGAGCAATTTACAGAGCACTATAGCGGATATACGTTCCTCGGCCAGCTCTTTTTCCTTCAGCATCCCTAGTATCTTCTCCGGCCATGCGACTGGCGCGTCATTTTACGCCGGCGGCTGGACGGAAATCAACGAACGGGGCGGCGAAATCGTCGACCTGCCGCAGGGAAGCCGTATCTATCCACACGCCACAACAGAGCGAATGATTCAAGCCGAACTGGAAAGCAGACAGTCGTCTGGCAGTGGCCCGGTCGTCATCAAAGGCAATACCTTCTATGTCCGCGAAGAGGCCGACATTGACCGTATCGCCTATAAACTGGCGAAACTGATTTCACAGGGCCATATCAACTACGGAGGTGGTTATTGATGAGCCTGGGAGGGTTAGGAAATACCATACAGGTCCTTTCAGCCATCTTTTCTAGTGGTGGAGGGGCCGGGCTGAAGCGGGAAATCATCATCGAAGGGCCGACAGGGAAACTCATCCTGCCGGTCACGCCGGCGAAGTATACTGTTGGCGACGGCCAGAAAAACAAGGTCGTTGATATCACACAGGTAGGGGAAGCCCTGGTGTTCGGGATGCCGAAAGCTAGGACTCTTTCCTTCTCCGGCTTTTTTCCGTCGCTCACTCACGATTATCCTTTTGTCGTCGGTGACTATATGGACCCGTCGTCATGCGTCGAAAAGCTGACAGAGTGGAAGGCCACAAGAAAGGCAGTCCGGGTCATCATCACAGATTCCCCGGTCAATATGATGTGCGGCATCATGGAATTTTCGTACTGGGAGCAGGACGGCAGCCGGGACATTTACTATACGCTGAATTTCACGGAGTATAAGGAGCTAAACGTCCCGACCGCAAATAATGACAAGCCTATCGATGATAAAACAGGCCTCAAGGTCCGTCCTGTCGATCTGGACCAGAAAATCAAGGAAGAACAGTCGCAGATCTCCAAAGGCAAGGCCTTGTTCCAAAAGGCATGCGACGTCATGGACGTGGCCAAGAAAGCCTACGGCGACTATAACCACTGGCGCCGCGTCGCCAAGAGCAATAATTTGAAGAGCCTGGTCATCAACAACGCGGGCAAGATCCGGAAGTGGGTGATTAAGAATTGATCATCAAGCATAAGAGCGTCAAGACGGAAACCACGACCGACGAAAAAGGCAACCAGACGACGAAGCAGACTGAAACGATAGATGATTTGTCCCGCCTCACCGTGGGGAGAATCACCTGGGAGGGCTCCCGGCTGCAGGTAGCCCGGAAGCTGACCTTTTCGTACGTTCAGGACGCCCGGGACCCGAATCTGCCGAACTACGTCATCAACTGCGGTGAAACGGTCTACGGCTATGATGAAGACGGAAGTCTGCAATTCCAGGGCAACGTCTACTCCATCGAAAAAGACGTCCAGCAGTCCACGGTGACGGTCACGGCCTATGATAATCTTTTCATCCTCTGCCGGTCGAAGACGACGCGAAAATTCACGGATATGCTGGCCGAGGACATCGCCAAGGCGGTATGCAGTGAGCTGGGTATCAAAGCCGGAAAGCTGGCCGAGACCGGGAAGAAAGTCTCTTTCATTGCTCAGGAAAAGACGGGCTATCAGATTATCATGATTGCCTATACTGACGCGGCGAAACAAATTAATGCGCACAAAGAGAATAAGGACGATCCGGACGTCCTCTTCCATCCCATCATGCGGGGCGATGAGCTGGACGTCATCAAGAAAGGTGAGCTTATCGAAGGGCTGGCGGCAGACCAATACGTCAATATCGAGAACAGCCAGTACAAGGAATCCATCGAGGACATGGTCAACAGCATCATGATTACTGACCAGCAGGGCAACGTTACGGGTTACCAGACAAAGGATGAATGGATACAGAAATATTCTATGGTTCAGGACGTCTATAAGACGAACCCGAATGACAATGCCCAGGAAGCCATCAACAAGCTGTTCCATGGTCCGGACCGCTCCGGTATACTCCAGATGACGGGCAGTTATGCTGCTAAATCGTCATACTCCATTCAGATCCGAGATATTTTGACAGAACTCTGCGGGAAATTTTGGATTAAATCCGATACGCATACGTTTGAGAACGGCATCCACGAGATGCGGCTGGAAATCGAGTTTGAAAACCTTATGAACAAAGAAGAAAAGCCGAAAGATACGACTGTCAAGACCAAGACCGGGCGCACGGCCTCGGCCATCGGCGGGGCAAATTTAGAGGCGTCAGCGGGCGTACAAGCTGGTTTTGCCGCCTGGGAAGGCGCTACCATGCCAGATGGCCGAAACGGCTGTGTCGAGGCCGCTACGCGTATTGGCAGTTATTATAGTCCCTTCTTGAAACAAGAATGTGATAACGGCGTCGCCTCGGTGCCGACGTTAATGGCTGATGCCGGTGATGCTGTTATCCCCTTTGACGAATCGAACCTGGAAGTCGGTGACTGCGTCGTCTTTGATGGCGACGAACACGTTGTCGTCTATGCCGGCGATGGCCAATATGTCGGTAATAATTCCAGCGGGAACGGCGGCGCCGGGGCTGTTGGAACCGGCGGTATCTATAACATCGGCATGACGCCGACGTCCATTATCAAAACGAGTCATATGTAGGAGGTGGCTACTATGGCAGGAATCCCTTCGGCCTCGCAGTCTGCGGCGGCCATCGTCGATGTGATGCACAGCGTGGTGCAGGGCGACCTTCCGCGCGGCGCGCAGGTCGGCATTGTCGTAAGTCCGCCGCCGTCACTGGTGGTCAAAATGAATAATATTGAAATTACCGCCAAGGACGTTTATTGTTCGCGGTATCTGCTGCCTGGGTATACCCGCCATATGGTCGGCCAGACAAGTGACCGGGCAGGTGGGTCCGGGGATGCGGCCTATGAGAGCCACAACCATCCCATTGATAACGATGAGACCTGGACGGATACGCTGAAACCGGGGACGCTGGTCCTCCTAATACCGATTTACGGCCAGAACGAGCAGCTATACTGGCTGGCAGACAGCGGGGTGAAATTATGAGTGCAGAATATCCCTTTACCGGGGCCGTATCTGTCAATACCTATACGTCAGATCTGCCGGCCCCGAAAGAATATGCCTGGGACTTTGACCAGGACTGCTTTTTATATGATAAGGTAGGCCGGCACATCATCGTCGAAAAAGACGAGGCCATTAAGGTGTGGATCTACAAGGCCCTCAGTACAGAGCGCTTCCGCTATCTGGCTTATAGTTGGCAGTACGGGATTGAACTGCGGCCAATCATCGGTAAGGTCATGGGCGTACAGCAACGTTACAGTGAAATTAAGCGCGTCATCATTGAATGCCTGATGGTCAATCCGTACATCAAAAGTATTGATAACGTAGCGATTGACCATGAAGGCGACAAGGTGACGATTTCCATTACAATTACCACGATTTACGGGGAGGTGAGTGTCGATGTATGAAGTGCGCGAGCAGGTGGAAATCTTAAGTGAATTGCAGAAAAACTCCAGTTCGGATGTTTCCAGTTTTGAAGGCACGTTTACCTATGACTCTTTTGCCGCCAACAGTATTGAATTTGCAAAACAGGAAGTCGAACGGGAACAGGCATATAAAGCCGCGTTTGCCCGTACAAGTTGGGGCGAATACCTCGACATGAGAGCGGAGGAGCACGGCGTGTTTCGCCGGCAAGCTGTAAAGGCCAAAGGCACGGTGACCGTGACAGGGAATGGGGACGTACCACAGGGTAGCGTATTTCAAACGGATACGGGCCTTGCGTTCTCTACCACAAAAGCCGTCACTATTACCAGTTCCGGAGATGTTCCTGTTAAGTGTACTATGACAGGAACGGTAGGGAATGTGGAAGCCGGCACGATTACGGTTATCCCTATGTCCATTCCTGGCATTAGCGCTGTAACAAATGCCGAGGCCACGTATGATGGTTTTGATGAAGAAGACGATGCCACACTATACAACCGGCTTATTTTTAAGGTACGGCAGCCAGCTACGTCAGGAAATGTAAATGACTATACCGAGTGGGCTACGTCCATATCCGGTGTTGGCCATGTGACCGTCGTACCCTTATGGAATGGGAACGGGACGGTGAAAATCATTATTACTGATTCAGACGGCAATCCGGCATCGGACGATTTACTCTCCCGGGTATCTACTGTCATCGAAGCTAAGCATCCTATTGGTGCTACCGTAACAGTCGTAGCGCCGGCTATCCTCGAACTGCGTATTGCACTGACCCCGACAAAAGGGAAAGGGGATGCAGAGGCCATTAAAACGCTGCTGAATACATACTTTACATCTAAAAATTTTAGCGGGGAGAAAGTTTCGTATGCGGTCGTTGGAAAAATGATTATCGACGATGACTCCACTGAAGTTACGGACTACGATTCACTCACCATTAACGGCGATGTAAAAAACATTACACTGACGGAAGAGCAGATTCCTAAAGTCACGGAGGTGGTGCTCAATGGCTGATACACCGGATTTTCAATTCCTACGGAACGTACCTGTTGACTTGAGCCGGTATTTGCCGGCTTTTCTTTCTCATGATCCAGAGTTCTCCAATGCCCTAAATGTCCTATCCAAAGAACATGAAAGCCAGCGTTTGGCATTGATAGATACAGCGAAGCAGGCCTTCGTGGAAACGGCCACCTGGGGTTTGGAAAGCTGGGAGCAGATGCTAGGCATACCAACAAATACAAAACTGCGGTATACCGACAGGCGACAAACCATCCTGCAGAAATTACAAGGCGCTGACACGGTGACAAAAGAGCTCCTGACAAAACTCCTGAATCTGTATCTAGCAGATGGGCAGGGCGACGTCATCGATTACCCGGAAAAGTACGAAGTTATTTTCCGTTATCACGGCGGCCAAGTGCTCGACTATACAAATCTTCGCACGGCTATCCGGACATATCTTCCGGCGCATCTGGGGTACAAGCTCAGTACCCTTACGCAGGCGAAAAGCGGCTTGAAGTGCTTCGGCATAGCCAGACAGCATAATGTCGTGAAGCTGAAAGTACAGAGCGTAGCCACGACAACAGTACAGCCAACGTCATTAAGGGCGGTTGTATTTATTTCTCATTCACGTAAAGTTACGAAAATTCAGGGGGGTATAACTAATGGCAATATTCCCGAATTTAACCCCGACGTATAACGGGGACAAGCTTTTAACGCAGGCCGTCAACGGCCATACACTGACATTTACCCGAGGCGCGTATGGGGCCGGGACACTGGCAGATAGCGATGATATCCGGGATTTTACAGCGCTTAAAGATGAACGCATGTCGCTACCGATTACAGATAAGAAGGTAGCCGACAATGGGACGTCCATCACACTGATTTTCAATGTTTCCAATTCCACGCTTGAGAAAGGCTTTAACAATCGAGAGCTGGGGATATTTGCAAAGCTTGATGACGGAGACGAAGTTCTTTTTGCTTACTCAAACGCCGGCAACAACTACGACAGCATTCCTGATAAAAATACACCGACTGACGAGAATACCTTTGAAGTACAAGTCTTCGTGACCGATGAAGCGAACGTCAGTGTATCAATTGATGGGAGTATCGTATATTTGACGAAAGCTCAGGTCGAAGAGAAGATAAGCGAGCATGACAGCAATGCCAATGCTCATGATGGCATACTTGAAAAGATTACAGACCTCGGGGACGATATCGTAAAAAAGATGGCCCTGACGACTGTCATTTCCATAATTAGCGCATTGACGACCGACAGCTGGTTCGGGCAGCTACTAAAATTAGTGCTTACGGCATCCGGGGTACGATTCCTTGCGGCGCAGAACGGGTACTTATGTTTAGGGAGCTTTTTTGGAAATATAATTATACAGTGGTTATCTACTGGCAAATCGCAAGAATATATAACATTTCCGATTGCATTTACCGCAGCAGACACAGCCACATTATTAGTGACTCCATATCACAGTGACGGCGCAACGCATCCGACAGACGGATGGAGCGTATCCATGACGTCAGCCTCCACGGCACATTGCTCTTTAACCGGGTATGATTTACGAGTAATTGCAATAGGATGGTAAACAGTGGGGAACTAGTGAAAAAGACCCTGGAATGGGAAGTGCTACTTTTTACTACCCCGTCACTTGTAATCCTTGTATAGCTTTTGCTGGAACAACAAGCTTAGGTACAAAAGGAGCCGCTGATGCTGTAGTTAGAACCATCAGTAAGCAATCGTGTACAATCGATAGCACTCCAGTGGAATATTTAGACACATACAGAGTTGTTGTCATTGGCAGAGGTTAAACAGTACCAATTAACAACCATGTCACCCATGCGCCAGCTGAACCAAACCCGTATATTATATAATCGCCGTTTAACGGCTCGATAGATGTTAAATCTTTAGCGTTACCATTAGCAAGTGATTGCGCTCTAAACAATTCATTTTTCATTGTAATTGGGACATAAAAAGTGGTTCCAGTTTTATATGCAATAACCCTTCCCCACTGTCTAAAATTTTTGATGTACCATAGCCACGAAGGAGGCTTAGTGGCTATGGAAAACTGGGAAATCATATTAAACGAAATTAGTAGCATTATTAATGACCTTACAGAGGTCACGGAAATCATTTTGAAAGAAGGTGGTATGATGAAACTGCCAAACGGATTCGGATGCATTAGAAAAATGAGTGGTAATCGCCGTAAACCATATGCCGTATGCAAGAGTATTGACGGGCGGCAAAAATACCTTGGCAGTTTTGAGACAAGGGAAGACGCATTTCAATATCTGATTAAACTCAATGGAGGAAAATTCATAAGGCGCAAAACCGACGGCCCGACATTCGAAGAGCTGTATCACGAATGGAAACAGGAAAAATGGCCTATGATCGGTGAAAGCTCAAAAACAAGCTATGAATCGGCATATGCGTATTGTTCAGACCTCTGGAGGATGTCTTTCATCGATGTTCGTTATAAGCAAATTCAGGCTGTCATGGATAAGGTACGGGAAAAAGGATTGTCGTATTCCAGTCAGAAGAAAGTCAAAACGTTGCTATATCAGCTGTATGAGTACGCTTGCAAGACTGATATCGTAGATAAAAACTACGCACAGTACTTAGAGCTGGGGAAGAACGTCCCGGTATACAAGAAGCGACCGTATAGCCGTGAAGAAATCGACCTTCTCTGGGAGCATACGGACGATGAGGCTGTTCAGGAAATCCTTATGTTGATTTACTGCGGCGTCCGTATTGGCGAGCTGCTGGCGCTGAAGGTTGCGGACGTACATCTTCAGGAACGATGGTTTTTAGTACGGAACAGCAAAACAGCCGCCGGCAGAAATCGTCACGTTCCGATTGCTAAAAAAGTTTTGCCATTCTGGGAGACACGTTGCCAGGATAAAAACATATTTGTGCTTAACCGGTCCGGGAAAAAGTACAGCTATACATCTTATCACGAGCGGTACAAAAAAAGCGCTAAAACGACTTGGGTTGGTGCATACCCTGCATGAGACCCGGCATACGTGCGCCAGCCTATTAAATTCTGCCGGAGCCAATGACGTATGTGTGAAGATGATTCTCGGCCATCAGCAGGACGGCATTACAAAGCAAGTCTATACGCATAAAACGCTGGCTGAGCTTATCCACGCCATTAATTTAATCTAGAAAGGGTGATAAAAATGAAAGATACAAACGTAGATTATTATGCCGCAGGATTTGATAAAGACGGCAAACGAGTATGCAGTATGATCTGCGACTTTAATCCGGACAGGGAGAAGAACGCAGACAAAAAAGCCGCATTGCTCGATAAGGTAAAGGCTACATCCTCAGACGTGGCCATTGCGGAAATCATCACCGCGGAAGATTTCGTTAAATACTTGAACGGCAAAGTTCGTGGATCTGACGGAAAACCGACCGAATACATTCCGCCCGAACCGACCGCTGAAGAAAAAGCCGCAAATAAACAGGCCTCACTTGACGCGGAATACACGGCGGCACAGCAGGAGTTGGGGCAATCGTTGTTGGTGGCTAACCTTAATGGCGACACCGATGCTGCAGCAAGCATTCAAGGCGAATTTGCGGATCTAAATACATACTACAAAGAGCAGAGCGATGCCATCGCCGCCGAACTTACAGCGGCAACGGAAGGGAGTGATAAATAATGGCATTCAAACTGAAGAAAAGATGCAAGTTCTGCGTCCACACGCTGCGGGATGACGGGACCTGCCAGAATCCGAAATGCGTGAACTATACGGAAGAAGCACAGAACAAAGACCAAGAACCAACGAAAGCAGGTGGTGAAGCATAATGAATTCACTGCTTGCTTTTTTTCACGAGATCGCCCCGTCCGGCGGTCAAATCGGATGGGGGACGGCTGTATCCTGCATTGGCACCGTTTTTTCGTATCTAATTGGTTGGAATGACGTGATTGAGGCACTCCTGGTAGCTATGGCCATTGATTATATGACCGGTATTTTAGCGGCGTATATTAACCCCAATATGCAGCTCAGCAGCCAACGCGGGTTCAGGGGCATCTGCAAGAAAATAGTCATCCTGCTGTTGGTCGCGTTAGCTCATGAGCTCGATAGGGCGACAGGACAGCCAGCGATACAGTCACTCGTTGTGTGGTTTTTTCTGGGAAACGAAGGGCTTTCCATAGTAGAGAATGCAGCAAAAGCAGGGCTCCCGATTCCGAGTAAATTAAAGGATACACTGGAACAGCTAACCGATAAAGGAGGGGCAAAGAAATGAAAGTATATATCAATCCGGGTCACGATTTAGATTATGACAGCGGTGCAGTCAATCCCACAAGCGGACTGCGTGAATGTGATGTGGCTGCAAAAATCGGCGCTAGGGTAAAGGAATACCTCGAAGCGGCAGGATGTGAATGCCGGCTCTTACAATCAGATAACCTATACTACGACAGTCAGTATGATGACCGTCCGATTCCTGTATGCGATGACGCAAATAACTGGGGCGCTGACTGCTTTATCAGTATTCACTGCAATGCGGCAAACGGTCAGGCAAGAGGGACAGAGGTTGAATGCTACAGTCGTATGAGCAATGGTGGAAACCTCGCTCAATGCATTCAAAATCAGATTGTAGGTGCCCTGGGCACAGTAGACCGAGGCGTCAAAGAAATGCCTGGGCTCATCGTTTTGAAGCACACCGATATGCCGGCGGTACTCGTAGAAACGGCATTTATTGACAATGACGATGATGCGACTCTGCTTGTAGATCGCTCAGATGATTTTGCGGCGGCTATTGCCCGCGGCGTAACCGATTACGAATGTAGCTTATTGTGAGATAGGCTTACCATACAATTATTGTATTTAATGGAGGTATGGAAAATGAGTAAATGGACAGATATCAGAGATAGCATTGTAGATGCTTTGGATGTTGACATCGTTACAGAAGACATGAAGAACGAGCTGACACAGAATATCGTGACAAATGCGCTCCCTGCTGTTGAAGCGGTCGCCGACAAATTCACAGCACAAATCCAGGAACAGAGCAAGTCGGAAACAGGCTGGAATATGATTCGTGATCAGATTATTCTTCCCTTAGTTATTAACGGCGCTATCTGGGCTGTAAAATTCGCGTTATCAAAGACAATGCCGGCTCAAAACCAATAAAACATTAATAAAAATAAAAGTCGGCGTCCATTCCATTGTGAGTGGACGCCGCTTTTTTTATGTCACATCAGCCTGCCGTCAAAAATTCGTCAAAAAAAAGAAATGAAACTACGTGAAAATAAATCAATAAACTTTTGCCATATTCGATAAAAACCGCTAGTTTGCTTAATTTGTAGCAGAACATTGCAAAGCAAGCCATGTTTAGGTTATAATGTGGTATTGAAGGCATTTATACATATATGAAAGGGAGATACATCGATGGATAACGAAACGACCAAAAATTTTATTGAAACTATTATCGATGAAGACAACGAAAAGAATACATATGGCAAGCGGGTCCATACCCGTTTCCCACCGGAACCGAATGGCTATCTCCACATCGGCCACGCCAAGTCGATCTGCCTGAATTTCGGCATTGCCAAGAAATATGGCGGAATAACGAATCTCCGCTTTGATGACACGAATCCGTCGAAAGAAAATACGGAATATGTAGAATCGATTAAACGCGATGTCAAATGGCTCGGTTTTGACTGGGACGACCGCATGTTCTATGCGTCGGACTATTTCGATAAACTCTATGAATACGCCAAGAAGCTGATCCGCCTGGGCAAGGCTTATGTCGACGATTTGTCGAGTGATGAAATCCGCGAATACCGCGGCACGTTCAATACGCCGGGGAAGGAAAGTCCCTGCCGTAACCGCAGCGTCGAAGAAAACCTGCAGCTCTTTGAAGATATGAAAGCCGGCAAGTTCGCCGATGGCGAAAAGGTACTGCGCGCCAAAATCGATATGGCCAGCCCGAACCTCAACATGCGCGATCCGGTCCTTTACCGTATCGTCCATGCTTCGCACCATCGGACAGGCGACAAATGGTGCATCTATCCGATGTACGACTTCGCCCATCCCGTATCGGACGCCATCGAACGCATTACCCATTCTATCTGCACCTTGGAATTTGAAGCTCACCGTCCGCTGTACAACTGGGTCCTCGAAGACTGGGACGATCCGGAAGGCCAGAAACCGCGGCAGATCGAATTCGCCCGCCTGAATGTCACCAACATGATCACGAGCAAGCGCAAACTGCGCCTCCTCGTCGAAAAGGGCATCGTCAGCGGCTGGGATGATCCCCGTATGCCGACGATTTCCGGTATCCGCCGCCGCGGCTATACGCCGGAATCGATCCGTGACTTCTGCGAACGCATCGGCGTCGCCAAGGCGGACAGCATGGTCGATATTTCCCTCCTGGAATACTGCATCCGCGAAGACCTGAAGATGAAAGCACCGCGCCTGATGACGGTCATCGACCCGATCAAGGTCGTCCTCACCAATTATCCTGACGGCAAGACGGAAACGATGACGGCCGACAACAATCAGGAAAATGAAGCCATGGGCACGCGCGAAATGACGTTCAGCAAGAACCTTTATATCGAACGCAACGACTTCATGGAAGAACCGGTCAAGAAGTTCTTCCGCCTGGCTCCGGGCAAGGAAGTCCGCCTCAAGTATGCATACATCATCAAATGCGAAGAAGTCATCAAAGACGAAGATGGCAACATCGTCGAACTGCACTGCACGTATGACTCGGAAAGCAAGAGCGGCAGCGGTGCCAACGCTAACCGCAAGGTCAAAGGGACGTTGCACTGGGTCAATGCCGAAGATGCTGTCGACGTCGAAACCCGCGTCTATGACTATCTCTTGAAGGACGACGGCAGCGAGAAAGAAGGGGAAAGCAAGGATTTCCTCGACCAGATCAATCCCCACAGCCTCGACGTATACCACAGCAAGGCCGAAAAGGCATTGGCAACGTATCATGTCGGTGATAAGTTCCAGTTCCTGCGCCAGGGGTATTTCGTCATTGATCCCGATACGACGGCAGACCACCTGGTCGTCAACCGCATCGTCGGCCTCCGCGACACCTGGGCTAAGATGCAGAAAAAGAAAAATCAATAAGCGATTATTAAAAAAGGGGCTGCCTTTCTCAGAATGGATTAGAATTTCATGAGAAAGGGCGGCCCTTTCGTATCTTGCGTGTATAATGGAGGTAGGCCATGAAAACCCCTGGCTCACATAGTCTGTTGTTCTTCTTTATTTTCCTCATCGTCGGCGGTATCCTCGGTGGCATCGTCGGAGAGGCCCTATATGCTGTTCCGGCCTTGAAGGGTATCCTGCCGGCCCTGACGCAGCATTATGAAATCTTGAATATCCAGAATATTCACCTCAATCTCTATCTCATGGAATTGCAGTTTGGCATCCATCTGGCACCGAATATGCTCAGCATCATCGGCGTCATCCTGGCAGCCATTCTCTTTCGTCATCTTCAATAATTTAGGAGGGATTATTACATGCTCATCTTAGCTTCTGGTTCGCCTCGTCGCCGCGAACTGCTGACGCAGATCGGCGTCGCCTATATGGTCAATCCGAGTACGTACAGTGAAGAATCACCGAAGAAAAAGGATCCGGAAAAATACGTCCAGGCCCAGGCGTTGGGCAAGGCCCGCGATGTAGCTGAAAAATTCCCGGGACAGTGGGTCCTCGGCGCCGATACGATTGTCGCCATCGATGGGGAAATGCTGGGCAAGCCCCGCAATGAAGCCGCTGCCGTCGAGATGCTGCGGGAATTGTCCGGTAAGAAACATTCTGTCTATACGGGCATCGCTTTGATCAATGGCCATAAGGAATACACGAAGGTCGTCGAAACGAAAGTCTGGTTCCGACGACTGAGTGAAAAGGAAATCAAAGCCTATGTCGCTTCTGGGGAACCGCTGGACAAAGCCGGTGCCTATGGCATACAGGGCCGGGCTGCGGCTTTCGTCGATAAGATCAATGGTTCCTATACCAACGTCGTCGGCCTGCCCTTGTCCCAGGTATGCAAGTTGTTCCACAAAGCCAAGGTCCATGTATGAGCGACCCTTTCCGCAGCCTCGCTGTTTGTGAGAAACCGCGGGAAAAATTCCTCCGTCACGGTCCTTCGGCTGTGACCGACCAGGATTTGCTGGCGATTCTATTGCGGACGGGTACGAAGGGACAATCCGTCCTCGATGTGTCGCGGCAGGTCCTTCATTCCCTGCCAGGGGAAAATATTTGTTATCTCAGTGATACCAGCATCGGCGACCTCTGTCAGATTCCCGGCATCGGGACGGATAAGGCCGTCACGGTCTGTGCCGCCGTCGAGTTGGGACGGCGTATTTCCCGGCAGCACGTAAAGGAAGCGGCGCCTGACTTCAGCACGCCCCAGGCCATTGCCGGCTATGTCATGGAAGATCTGCGCTTTTTGCCGCAAGAGCAGTTCGGCGCCGTCTATTTATCGACGAAGAACCAGCTCATCGCCTATCGCACGCTGACCATCGGCACGATCAATGCCAGCCTGGCCAAGTCGCGGGAAGTCTTCCGCTATGCCCTGCGCTACAATGCCGCAGCTGTCGTCCTGGTCCATAACCATCCGTCAGGCAACCCCGAACCGAGTCACGAGGATATCGTCGTGACCCAGCGCATTGCCGACGCCGGCCAGATCATGGAAATCCCCGTCCTCGACCACATCATCATCGGCGACGGGACCTTCGTCAGCCTTTGCGAGCGCGGTTACGTGTAAAGACAAATGTATCAAGACAAATGACAGGGTTTCATGATATAATGGATGCAAAATACCGTCCGCCTGCAAGCGGGAAACTGGCAGTGCGGTCTCTGAGGTGAGCCTTATGATTCTTTACTTTTCAGGAACGGGAAATTCATTATATGTGGCCAAGAAGCTGGCTGAACTGACTGGCGATACGGCCGTGCCGATTTCGGCTATCCATGAACGGTGCCAGCGTATCCAGGATCGCATCATCGGCTTTGTCTTTCCCGTCTATTTCGGGGATCTTCCCGAACCCGTACAGGATTTCATCAGACAGGTCCGTTTCCAGAAATCGACCTATTTTTATGGCATTGCTACTTGCGGCAGTGCGCCTGGCCGGTCGCTCAGGACGATGGACCGGATCCTCCGGCGTCAACATTGTTCTTTGTCCTACGGGGCTGTCCTGCCGATGATTGCCAACAGTACTATCGCGTCGCGGCGCCATATCCGCTACGATATGAACCGCCTGGACCACGCCGATGAACTGGTCGCTGCCGCAGCCGATAAGATACGCGGGCAGGTCCGGGATACGACGGCCATCCATTCGTCGCTGTCGGCCTGGCTCATGAACCTGGGCCTGATCCGCCATGCCGGGGAACGCTGGCTGACGCCAGCTGTCGATGGGGGACGCTGCGTTGCCTGCGGCCTCTGTGCCCGCATCTGTCCGGTGAGCAATATCATCTGTACGGCGAAAGGGGCCGTCATCGGCTCTCATTGCAGCCATTGCCTGGCCTGTGTCCACTGGTGTCCCCAGCAGGCCGTCACTGTCCATGGTAAACAGATCCTCTCTGAAGACCAGTACCACCATCCCGACGTCACGGCTGAAGACATGATGCGGCGATAAGAGTAAAAAGGGGCTGTCGCATGTGCGACAGCCCCTTTTTTTATCCGGACCCTTACTTCCAGACGAGGAGCAGGGAAGCGCCGAATTCTTTTTTGAATTGTTTGCTCAGTTGTTTCATTTCGTAGTCAGCGGCGTTGTACGTCGAGCCCGGCGCCGTCGTGATGATCATGACGGCGACGTTTTCGGCCAGTGTGACTTCGACGTCGGTGACGATTTGTTCATACGTCAGGTCCGAGGCTTCGGCCAGGGCCAGGATGGTCGAGAGTTTGCGAATCATGATCCAGTCTTCGGCAGAGGCCATGTTGGCGTAACGGTAGGCCCGGATGATCTTGCGGCTGATGCCGTGATGGAAGCCGGCGATGAAGCCCGTAATGATTTGTTCGACCTGGGTCAGGCCGTAGAGCGGGGCATGAGCGATCATGAAGGCCGAATGGCGGGCGTGGTCGTAGAAGTTGATGATCTTGCCGACATCGTGCATGCGGGCGGCTGTCTGCAGCAGGAGGCGTTCCCGCGGGCCGTAGCCGTGGAGCGGCTGGAGCTGGTCGAAGAGCTGGGTGGCAATGCGCGTGACCTGGTCGTAGTGAGCCTGGTTGATGATGACGCCGCTCAGCGTACCGATGAAGTTCTTGACGCTGAAATCGAGGATGTCGTCGAAACGCGGTGACGGCAGCTGGCAGTACGAAGCGTAGTATTCAAAGAATAAACCTTCGCGGAGGCCACAGCCGCTGACGACCATTTCCGGGCTGCCCGTCATGTCGAAGATGGTCTTGATGACGGCTGCACCGGCGACGATGAGGTCAGAGCGTTCACTGGACAGGCCGGCGATTTTCTTGCGGTTGGCACTGGTCCGCGTCGTGATTTCATGATAGAGGTTTTCAAAATGTTCCAGGGGCATGATGTAATTATGGAGCTTCGACAGTTCATAATTCGTCGCCCGCTGGTCCATTTTGGCGAAGTTACGGGCTGTACCGCCGATGCCGACGATGGGCAGCTGGATGTCCTCTATCCAGGGGACGGCGGCCATCTTTTTGCGGACGAATTTCATCAGGCTGGCAATGGCTTCGGAATCAGGATTGCCCTGGGTGCCGAATTTTTCCGTCAGCGTGACGGCGCCGATGGGGACCGACAGGGAATGGACGGCTTCTCCGTCGCGGACTAAGGTCATTTCGACGCTGGCACCGCCCAGGTCGAAGATGAGGAAGTCCTTCAGGGCGATGGTGTTGATGACGCCGAGATAGCCTAAGTACGCTTCCCGTTCACCGGTGATGACGTTCATGGTGATGCCCGTTTCGGCATTGATGCGCTTCAGGAAAGCTTCGCCGTTGCTGGCATTGCGGACGGCTGCCGTCGCGACGGCCCGGCATTCATGGATGTCCATGACTTCCATGATGTGCTTATAGACGTGCAGGCAGGTCAGGGCCCGCTGCATCCCTTCTTCACTGATGACGCCGGTCTGGCTCAGGCCGTGGCCCAGGCGGATGGCTTCTTTTTCCTGATAGAGCAGGGAATAAGACTGGTTGTCGGCAATCTGCATGACGACAAAACGGATGGAGTTAGAGCCCATGTCGATGATGGCTAATTTTTCCATGGTATACCTCGTTTCTGCGGATGTTTATCAAGTTTATCGTTTACCTTTTCCATTATACTACAGAATAGAGAGGCATGCCGAAAATTTTTACAAAAAATATACATACATACGGTGACTTTCATGTATAATAAGAGGAGTATCAGCTAGACAGCAACTATACCGTCAAGAAAAGTGGGGAGAGTAATGGAAAAACAAACCCGGAATGTTTTCGGTATCATCCATATCGGGACGGTCAATATGACCTTGAAGGTCATTGCTTACTCGTCTTTGGATGATATGGAAATCATCGAAAACGTATCCCGAGAAGTAAAATATGGGGAAACGGTATTCCAGCGCCATCACGTCAGTTTTCAGTCCCTGAACGAAATCTGTCAGGTCCTGCTGGGATTCCGCCAGCTCCTTTGCGACTATGATGTCAAAGATGTCCGCGTCCTGTCGACGACAGTCATCAGCGAAGCCGACAACTTGATCAGTGTCCTTGACCAGATCCATATCCGTACGGGCTTCGACGTCGAAGTCATCCACATGACCAAGGAAATCTATTATAAGTTCTTTGGTCTTTATTATAATGTATTGAAAGGCAAATTCAATTTTGCCGATAAAGCCGTCATGCTCCTGGACATCACGTCTGGCGGCGTCGGCCTGACCTGCTGGAAATCGGACCGCCTCTTATTCCAGCAGAATATCCACATCGGCTCCCTGCGCATCCTGGAAAATTTTACGGAAAAACAGCGTGACGAGCTGACGTTCCCGACGGCTGTGCGCGAATATATCTACGGCACCCTTTATCCGCTCTGGAAAGGCGTCCAGCAGTATGATATCAAGTATATCGTCCTGTCCGGCCGCGGAGCCAACCTGGTGGCACGCCTCATGGGCAAGACCAGTGAAAACGGCCTCTTCCTGATCACGCCGGATGAACTGCGCCAGTTCGTCTATTCCTTCCACGGCGTCACGCCGTTCAAGCTCATGAAGCGCTTCGGCCTGTCCCAGAACCTGGCCAATGTCATCATGCCGACGATTCTCTTGTATTATGAACTGCTGCGCATCGTCGATATCGACATGCTGGTCGTCATGCCGACGACCTTTACTGAAGGCTATACCATGTATTATGTGGCCGAAAAGACCCATAACGATTATATGGCCCATCTCCAGGGCCTGCTCCTGGACATGATGCGCCGCCTGGCCAAGAAGTACTTGTCCGATTCCATCCATTCCGCCCGCATCGAAGAATACTGCAACGTCCTCTTCCAGGCGCTGTACCAGTTCATCGGTCTCGATTACAGCTATAATTATCTGCTCCGCCTGGCCGCGATTTTCCACGAAACGGGGAAATTCATCAATATCCGCAAACACAACCTCTGCACGTATAACCTCATCAGGGAAACGGATCTCTTCGGCCTGGCTGACGATGAAAAGGAAATCCTGGCCGCCGTCCTCTACTATGCCTTTGACGGCACCTTGCAGGAAGCGTCGCCAGTCTACCATTCCCTGACGCCGCGGCAGAAGGTCATTACGGCTAAGCTGACGGCGATTTTCCGCCTGGCCGATTCCCTGGACAAGAGCCATTTAGGGAAAATAAGCGCCATCCGGGCGGAACTCAGGGAAGACGAGCTCGTCGTCCATTATACGGCCGATGCCGATATTTCTCTGGAACGCTGGACATACCTGAAAATGGCCGTCGACTTTGCCGAAGTCTTTGGCATTTCGACGAAATTAGTGAAAGGATAAGATAATCATGGCAGATTTTACGGATGCTCAATATTTTTTAAATCGTGAATGTACATGGGTCAAATTCAATGAACGGGTCCTGCGCGAAGCCATCGTCCCGTCCAACCCGCTGCTGGAACAGCTGAATTTCATCGCCATCGCAGCGTCGAACCTGGATGAATTCTTCATGATCCGCGTCGCCGGCGTCAAGCACCTCGTCGAAAGCGGGGTCAAGCACATCGACATCGCCGGCATGACGCCGCAGGAACAGTTTGAAGCCATCCAGTCCATGGTCCATAAGCTGGTCGGCGACCAGTACCGCTACTATGAAGATATCCAGCAGAAGCTGCAAGCTCACGGCCTGCACTTCATCGGTGTCGATGCCCTTGACGATGACCAGCGGCTGTGGCTGGAAAGCTTCTTTGAACGGGAAATCTACCCGGTCGTCACGCCCATGGCCGTCGATTCCAGCCATCCCTTCCCATTCCTGTCCAGCCTGAACCTGAACCTGGCCGTCCTCTTGCGCCGCAAACAGGGGGACCGCTCGGTCAAGACGGCTATCCTGCCGGTCCCGACGTCGGTCATCGACCGCATCATCAAGGTCCCGGACAGTGTTTCGCCGGCTGGCAAGCAGCATGAAGGTCATCAGTTCCTCTTCCTGGAAGACGTCATCGCCGCTTATGCGGAACGCTTCTTCCTGGGCTGCGACATCCTGGAAGTCGAACCGTTCCGCGTCACCCGCGACGCCGACCTGGATATCGACGACGATGCCGAAGACCTCCTGATGGAAGTCGAAAAGAGCCTGAAGAAACGCCGCAAAGGGGCGGCTGTCCGCCTGGAACTGGCTGCTTCGTCGTCGCGCATGATCCGCGACTTCCTGCGCGATGAACTGCAGCTCGAAGAACGGGACATCTATTCGATTCCGGGTCCCCTGGACTGCAAGGTCTTCTTCTCCTTCGTCGGCATCGACGGCTACGATGACCTGCGCTATCCGCCGGTGACGCCGCAGCCGTCGTCGGAACTGGCCGCCATCGACGCGCCTGATTTCTGGTCGGCCATTGCCGAACGGGACGTCATGGTCCATCATCCCTATGAAACCTTTGAAACGGTAGAACACTTCATCCAGCTGGCTGCGACGGACCCCCATGTCCTGGCCATCAAACAGACGCTCTACCGCGTCAGCAGCAAGTCGCCCATCATCGCCGCCCTGGCCCAGGCCGCCGAAAACGGCAAACAGATCACGGTCCTCATGGAAGTCAAGGCCCGTTTCGATGAAGAAAATAATATCCACATGGCCCGCAAGCTGGAAAAAGCCGGCTGCCATGTCATTTACGGCATCATGGGCCTCAAGACCCATTCTAAGATCACCCTCGTCGTCCGCCGCGAAGAAGACGGCATCCGCCGCTATGTCCACTTGGCGACGGGCAACTACAACGGCAAGACGGCCCGCATCTATACGGACGTCGGCATCTTGACGGCCAATACCCTCATCGGCGTCGACGCATCGGCTTTCTTCAACCTCTTGTCGGGCTACTCCGATCCTCCTCAGTGGAATAAGCTGGCCGTTGCGCCGCTCAACCTGCGGGAAACGATTTATCAGGAAATCGATCAGGAAATCGATCAGGCCAAGGCCGGCAAGAAAGCTGTCATCGTGGCCAAGATGAATTCGCTCCTCGATAAGTACGTCATCGCCAAGCTCTATGAAGCGTCGGCAGCCGGCGTCAAGATCCGCCTCATCGTCCGCGGCATCTGCGTCATCCGCCCGGGCCTGCCTGGCATCAGCGAAAACATCGAAGTCCACAGCATCGTCGGCCGCTTCCTGGAACACAGCCGCTTGTTCTACTTCTACAACGGCGGCAAGGAAGACGTCTTCATTTCTTCGGCAGACTGGATGCCGCGCAACCTCAACGAACGCGTCGAATTGATGACACCTGTCGAATTCCCGCCGCATAAAGAACGGATCAAGCGCATCCTGAAAATATACTTCGACGACAACGTCAAGGCCTATGCCATGAACAGCGACGGCTCGTATCGCTACCTGGCAGACGAACGCAAGGGCAAGCCTGTCAACGCCCAGGATACATGCCAGCGCGAAGCTGAACGGCTGGCATCGGAACGGAAGAAGGCAGCCCGCCAGTTCCGCAACGTCGTCCTGCGCCCGCGTCCTGCTGAAGAAGACAAGTAAATTGACAAGCCTGCCGGTCTTTGCTACAATGAAAAAAAGCATTAGGAGGCATGGCATGGACTGGAAACGATTCAGCATGACTGGATTCAAGAATAAACGACCGATTACACGCATGTACGCGACGATGATCGCCTTATTGGTCATCGTGTCCCTGACAGGGTTCATCGACAGGGGGAAATCAGTGACCCTCGTCGCCGATGGCGAAACCCGCCAGGTATATACCCACGCTGTCAATGAAAAGGCATTGATGCGGGAAAACAATATCGACATCGGTGATTACGATGAAATCGATGTTTCGACGCAGAAACTCGACGACGGCAGCTACGTCAAGGTGCGCCGGGCCATCCCGGTCACCCTGGAGTACCGCGGACAGACCCAGGAAGTCTACACGGCCAAGCACAATTCCCAGGAAGTCGCCGAACAGTACGGCTATAATAAGGAAAAGTATCGCCCTTATGGCGACGTCCAGAAACCGCTCCAGGCGGGGCAGCACATCGTCATCGGCCACGTATCGCGCAAGACCATCACGGAAGATGAAGTCGTGCCCTATGCCATCGAAAGCATCCCTGATGAAACCTTGGGCCAGGGCGAAGAGAAAGTCATCCAGGAAGGGCAGAACGGCCGCAAGCGGGTCAAGCTGAACATCGTCAGCGTCGACGGCCAGGTCGCCGACAAGGAAACGCTGTCGACGGAGCTCATTTCGGAAATGCAGCCTCTGGTCCGCAAAGTCGGCACTAAGGAAACCGTTGAAATCAATACCAGCACAGGTGATGTATCCCACTACCAGAAGATCATCACCATGGAAGCGACGGCCTATCTGCCGACGGACGGCGACGGCCAGTGCATCACCCGCATGGGGACGCGGGCCCGTTATGGCGTCGTCGCTGTCGACCCCAACGTCATTCCCCTGGGCTCGACGGTCTTCATTCCCGGCTATGGCGTAGCCCGGGCCGAAGATACAGGCGGAGCCATCCTCGGCAACCGCATCGACCTCTGCATGGAAGACTACGATGCCTGCATGAACTTCGGCCGCCGCACCGTACCGGTCTATGTCCTGAATTAAATTATTCATTATCCGCTACGAACTGCAAACTTACAACTCAAAGCAAGAGCAGGCATTTGAAAAAATGCTTGCCCTTGCTTGTTATATATGCTATAATATCAAAGGTTTGAATACCAAACCCTAAAATACACACACTTGGCGAGCTCAGCACTGTGCCCGTTCCCCATGGGGAAGGGTGAAGATGAGCGATGACCGGGCGGAGGAAAAAACAGGAGGAATTACAATTATGGCAGTAGTATCTATGAAACAATTATTGGAAGCCGGCGTTCATTTCGGTCATCAGACCCGCCGTTGGAACCCGAAGATGGCTCGTTTCATCTTCACCGAACGTAACGGTATCTACATCATCGACTTGCAGAAAACCGTTAAGAAAATGGACGAAGCTTACAATTTTGTCCGCGACCTGGCTGCTGAAGGCGGCAAAGTCCTCTTCGTAGGCACGAAAAAACAGGCCCAGGAATCCATTAAAAACGAAGCAGAACGCTGCAACCAGTACTTCGTCAACGAACGCTGGCTCGGCGGTATGCTCACCAACTTCCAGACCATCGAAAAGCGCGTAAAACGCTTGAAGACATTGGAAAAACAGGCCGAAGATGGCACGTTCGAACTCTTGCCGAAGAAAGAAGTTACGCTCCTCAAACATGAAATGGAAAAACTTCAGAAATACCTCGGCGGCATCAAAGACATGAAGAAACTCCCGGACGCTCTCTTCATCATCGACCCGAAAAAAGAAGAAATCGCTGTTTCTGAAGCCCGCAAACTTCACATCCCCATCATCGCTACGGTTGACACCAACTGCGACCCCGATGTCATCGACTATCCAATCCCGGCTAACGATGACGCTATCCGCGCCGTCAAACTCTTGACCGGCAAGATCGCTGACGCTGTCCTCGAAGGCAACCAGGGCGAACAGACTGAAGAAGGCGCCGCTGAAGGTGCTGAAGCCGCTGAAGAAAAAGCAGCAGAATAAGATTACTCGTTCTTTGAGAACTGAATGGTTATTATAGAGAGGTAAGGAGCCTTTGCTTCTTACCTTTCTTCAAACTGTATAATTCACATTACTTTTAGGAGGAATACTCATGGCTATTACAGCAGCAATGGTAAAAGAATTAAGAACAAAAACCGGTGCAGGCATGATGGACTGCAAAAAAGCATTGACCGAAAGCAACGGCGACATGGAAAAAGCCGTCGACTTGCTTCGCGAACACGGCTTGGCTGCAGCAGCTAAGAAAGCAGACCGCATCGCTGCTGAAGGTTTGGTTTATTCTTACATCCATGGCAACGGCCGTATCGGCGTTCTCGTCGAAGTCAACTGCGAAACGGACTTCGTCGCTCAGACAGATAACTTCAAAGCACTCTGCAAAGACATTGCAATGCAGATCGCTGCTGCAAAACCGGCATACCTCAAACGCGAAGAAGTTCCGGCTGACGTATTGGAACACGAAAAAGAAGTTCTCCGCCAGCAGGCCCTGAACGAAGGCAAACCGGAAAAGATCGTCGAAAAGATGATTGTCGGCCGTATCGAAAAATTCTACAAAGAAAATTGCCTCCTCGATCAGGAATTCATCAAAGATTCTGACAAGACGGTCCAGCAGGTCGTTACGGAAGCCATCGCTAAGATCGGTGAAAAAATCGACATCCGCCGTTATACGCGTTATGAATTGGGTGAAGGCCTGGAAAAACGGAACGATGATTTTGTTTCCGAAGTAATGGCACAAGCTAAATAAGATTGCATAAGAGAACACCCAACCCGTGTTCTCTTATTTTCTAATTGGACTTGTATACCGACAGAGGAGGCACTTCTTTTATGGAATCGAAAAAGTATCATCGCATCGTATTGAAATTGAGCGGCGAAGCACTGGCTGGCAAACAGGGTTACGGTATCGACCCGGAAACGGTTGAAACCATTGCCAAGCAGGTCGTCGAAGTCAATAAGCTCGGCGTCCAGGTCGCCATCGTCGTCGGCGGCGGCAACATCTGGCGCGGCCTGTCCGGCTCGGCTAAAGGCATGGACCGCGTCTCGGCAGACTACATGGGCATGCTGGCTACGGTCATGAATTCTCTGGCCCTCCAGGACGCTATGGAAAAGAACGGCGTCGCTACCCGCGTCCAGACGGCTATCAACATGCAGCAGGTCGCTGAACCGTATATCCGCCGCCGGGCTATCCGCCATATGGAAAAAGGCCGCGTCGTCATCTTCGGTGCCGGTACGGGCAATCCTTACTTCTCGACGGATACGACAGCCGCACTGCGGGCTGCTGAAATCGAAGCCGATGCCATCCTCATGGCCAAGAACGGCGTCGACGGCGTCTATGACAGCGATCCCAAACTTAATCCGGATGCCAAGATGTTCAAGCATCTGACCTATCTCGACGTCATCAACAAAGACCTGAAGGTCATGGATGCTACGGCTACGACGCTCTGCCGCAACAACAACATCCCCATCGTCGTCTTCAACATCGACCAGCCGGGTAACATCGTCAAAGCCGCCAGCGGAGAAGATTTAGGCACTGTAGTCGACAAAGAAGACTAAAAGCTGTATGATATACTTATAAAAATAAAATAAGGAAGTGATTGACATGGAAGTAAAAGAAATCATTGCCCAGCACGAAGAAAAGATGGACAAGACCATCGAAGCCCTGAAACGGGAATTGTCGTCGATCCGCACGGGCCGCGCCAGCACGTCGCTGCTGGACCGGATCACCGTCGACTACTATGGTACGCCGACGCCGGTCAAACAGGTCGCCAATGTGGCCGCTCCGGAACCGCGCATGATCACCATCGCCCCGTGGGAACCGAAGATGCTCGGTGAAATCGAAAAGGCCATCCTCAAGTCCGACTTGGGCCTGAATCCGAACAACGACGGCAAGATCATCCGCCTGGAAATCCCCCAGCTGACGGAAGAACGCCGTAAGGAACTGAGCAAGAAAGTCAGCAAAATTGCCGAAGACTCGAAAGTCGTCATCCGTAATATCCGCCGCGACGCCAACGAAACCATCAAGAAGATGGAAAAGAAGAAGGAAGTCACGGAAGATGACAGCAAAGAAGGTCAGGAAAACATCCAGAAGCTGACGGATAAAAAAATCAAGGTCATCGACGAAATCAAAGCGAAAAAAGAAAAAGAAGTCATGGCCGTATGATGGATATACGGATTTTTATTGGCATGCCGTTACGGTATGCCAAATCTGTATTACAGGAAAAAAATATTCCTTTTGTCATAGAGCGGACGCTGTCGCGGAGCCACTTTTTCCACTGCGACCCTGAGCAGATCTATGTCATCCGCGCCCAGCGGCGGGATGACGGCACAGTCTGCCTCTTGGTCAACGACAGCCTGGAGATGAGCGGATCCGTAGCGGCAGCCCTGCGAAATGGAGACGTACAGCATGATTAACTTTTTTGGCAAAAAGAAGGAAACAGCAGGCTCCGTGTCCGAAGCCATGCTGAATCCGAACAATATTCCCCGCCACGTAGCCATCATCATGGACGGCAATGGCCGCTGGGCCAAGCGCAAGGGCCTGCCCCGCAGTTACGGCCATCGCGCCGGTGCCGATACGCTCAAGCGCATCGTCGTCGCTGCCGACGACCTGGGCATCAAGGTCCTGACGGTCTATGCCTTTTCTACGGAAAATTGGAAGCGCCCTGATGAAGAAGTGTCGTACATCATGAAGCTCATGAAGAGTTACCTGAGCAAGAATCTCCTGGAACTCAAGGAACACAACGTGCAGCTCCACGTCATCGGCGATATGAAGCGGCTCCATCCGGACCTGCAGGATACCTTTTCTCAGGCCGAAGCCGAAATGGCCGCTAATACGGGCCTTATCCTCAACGTCGCCGTCAATTACGGCGGCCGCCTGGAAATCACCCAGGCTGCCCGCAAAGTGGCAGAAGCCGTCCGGGACGGCCAGATCTGCCCTGAAGACATTAGCGAAGCGACGCTGGCCCAGTATCTCTATACGGAGCCGGAAAATGACGTCGATCTGCTCATCCGCCCCGGTGCGGACAAGCGGGTCAGCAATTTCCTCCTCTGGCAGATGGCCTACGCCGAATTCTGGTACACCCAGCTCTGCTGGCCCGATTTCAGCAAAGATACCCTGGTCGAAGCTATTTTGTCCTTCCAGGGCCGGGAACGGCGCTTCGGCGGCTTAAAATAAATCAGGGAAGGTATATGATATGTTGGCAAAACGAATACTGACAGGCATCGTCGGCGGTGCCTTTACGATTTTTGTGATTTACGAAGGAAACTGGCTGTTTTTCCTCATGATGGCCCTGTTATCCCTCGTCGCCTGGTATGAATACGGCAACCTGGTCCACAAGCTCCACGCCGTGACGGCCGACAAGTGCGGTGCCGTATGGCTCGTCGCCATGCTGGCCGCCTATTGGTTCGGCAGCACCAAGGTCATGCTCGTCCTGGCCTTGGGCCTCCTTTTCTGGCTCATGCTGCGGACCGTCTTTTTCCACAACAAGATTAAGCCCGTAGACAGTGCCTATACCTTGTACGGCCTGCTCTATATCGGCTGTGGCTTTCTGGCCATGCTGGCCCTGCGCAGCGGCTCTGTGGCTTCCTTCATGGGCAGCAGCTTCGGCGCCGTCATGTTGGAACCGGCGCGGTTCTTCGTCTTTCTCCTCATCTTTTCGACCTGGGCCAGCGATACTTTTGCCTTTGCCGTCGGCAAGATGATGGGCAAAGTCAAGCTCTGCCCGGCCATCAGCCCCGGCAAGACCCGCGAAGGTGCTATCGGCGGTTTCGTCGGTACCCTGGCCGTGGCCATCATCTTTTCGCTCATCTTTAAGTTCTCCGTCCTCCACGCCCTGGCCATTGGCGTCATCATCGGCATCATGGCTCCTTTAGGCGATCTGGTCGAATCCATATTGAAGCGCGTCTGCGGTGTCAAGGATTCGGGGAACATCATCCCTGGCCACGGCGGCGTCCTCGACCGCTTCGACAGCCTGCTCTTTGCAGCGCCGGCTATGTACGTCTATTTGATGCTGGTCATTTAAAGGAGGGCAGGGAATGAAGGATATTTTGATTTTAGGCAGTACCGGCTCTATCGGGACCCAGGCCGTCGACGTCATCGACGCCCATCCCGAGGCCTTCCGCCTGGCCGGCGTCGCTGCTTATTCCCATTGGCAGGAAGTGGCCCGCCAGGTCCGGGACCATCAGGTGAAATGGGCCTGCATGGTCGATGAAAAGGCGGCTGATGAACTGCGCCGTGCCGTCGGTCCGGCGTGTACTGTCTTTTCCGGCAGTGACGGCCTCTTGAAACTCATCGATGAATGCGACGCCCAGATCGTCCTGACGTCCCTCGTCGGCGCCGCCGGTATCGAACCGACGCTCCACGCCATCGAGAAGGGGATGGACATCGCCCTGGCCAACAAGGAAACCCTCGTCGCTGCCGGTGAACTGGTCATGAAGGAAGCCGTAGCCCGCGGCGTCCGCATCCTGCCCGTCGACAGCGAGCACGGGGCCATCTTCCAGTGCCTCCAGGGGCGCCGCCCGGAAGAAGTGGCCAAACTGCTGGTCACGGCTTCTGGCGGACCCCATTTCCGCCGGCCTGCGTTGGAATTTTCATCGATTACGGTCGAACAGTGCCTCAAGCATCCGACGTGGAACATGGGTGGCAAGATCACCATCGATTCGGCGACGATGTTCAATAAGGGCCTGGAAGTCATCGAAGCCCACTGGCTCTTCCACATGCCCTTCGACAAGATCGAAGTCGTCATCCAGCCGCAGAGCATCATCCATTCCATGATCGAGTTCATCGACGGTTCTGTCCTGGCTCAGCTGGGCATGCCCGATATGCGCCTGCCCATCCAGTACGCCTTTACCTATCCGGAACGGATGACCGTCCGCGGCGCCCGGCCCATCGACTGGAAGACGCTGGGGACGCTGGAATTCTTCCCGCCTGACGACGAGAAGTTCCCGTCCATCGGCCTGGCCTATGAAGCCGGCCGCATCGGCGGTACCATGCCCTGTGTCCTCAACGGGGCCAATGAAGTCGCCGTCTATGCTTTTCTGCGTAAAGAGATTTCCTTTACGCGTATTTTTGATATTGTCCGTACAGTCATGGAACGGCACACGGTCTCGCACGACGTCACCCTGGCGTCTATCCGCCAGGCCGATGCCTGGGCCCGCCGCTGTGCTGCTTCCTTGCTGTAGAAAGGGGATTTCCCGTGGGTCTTACTATTTTAGCGACGATCTTTGTCTTCAGTGTCATCGTCTTCGTCCACGAACTGGGCCATTTCGCGACGGCCAAGTGGGCGGGGATGCAGGTCGATGAGTTCGCACTCGGCTTTGGTCCCAAAGTGTACAGTGTACGCCGCGGCGATACAGAATATTCCCTGCGGGCCATTCCTCTTGGCGGATTCAACCGCATCGCCGGCATGACGGAAGAGGAAGACTTGAACGATAAATCTTTCCTGAGCAAACCTGTCTGGAAGCGCATGGTCGTCATCGCTGCCGGCGGTATCATGAACTTCGTCCTGGCCATTGTCCTCTTGTGGGGCCTGTTCTTCGTCGTCGGTACGGTGACCGTTTCGCCGGAAGCCGTCGTCGGCTCGACCATCGCCGGCTCACCGGCCGAACAGTCGGGCCTCGTAGCCGGCGACCGCATCGTCCGCATCGGCAACCAGAAAATTTCCAAATGGTCTGATATTTCTCAGGCCGTCGCGCCATACAGCCACGCCGTCGTTACCGTGGAAATCGAACGGGACGGCCGGATCCAGGGCGTCGAAATGGTGCCTGACGTAGACAGCGCCTCGAAGAAAGCCATGCTCGGCGTCATGCCCATGACGACCAAAGAAGCTCATGGCTTCTTTGAATCGGCGGGCATGGCCGTCCAGCGGACAGGCAAGCTCTGCCAGCTCATGATCGTCGGCCTCTATGATATGGTGACGGGCCGGGAAAAGGCCGAAGTCGCCGGTCCTATCGGCGTCGCTCAGCTGGCTGGTCAGGTCGCTGCATCGGGCTTTGCCAATTTGCTCATGTTCACGGCCTTCCTCAGCCTCAACCTGGGCATCTTGAATCTCCTGCCCGTACCGCTCCTCGATGGAGGCTATATTATTTTATTGATTCTCGAAGGTATTACGCGCCGGCGGATGCCGAAACGGGCGTTGTACTACATCCAGGTCACAGGGGCCGTCCTCTTGGGCTCCCTGTTCCTCTTCGCCATGTTTCAGGATATCAGCCGCTTTTAGAAAGGCAGGCCTTGCATGAAACGTAGAAAATCTCTTCCCGTCCAGGCGGGCAGCGTCACCATCGGCGGCGATGCACCCGTATCGGTCCAGACCATGTCGACGGTCAACCCGGCCCATATGGCCGAAGCCGTCGTCGATGCCCGCCGCCTGGCATCGTATGGCGCTGAAATCTTGCGCTTCGCCGTTCCCGATATGGAAGCGGCCAAAGGCCTGGCCGCCGTCGTTCAGGCCGTGGATATCCCCATTGTCGCCGATATCCACTTCGATTACCGCTTGGCCCTGGCCGCCGTCGACAGCGGCGTCCAGGCCCTGCGCATCAATCCGGGCAATATCGGATCTGACGACAATGTCGTCAAAGTCGTCGAAAAAGTACGTCCTAAGGGAATCCCCATCCGTATCGGCATCAATACAGGTTCCCTGCCGGAAGATATCCTGGCTCAGAGCGGCGGCCATCCGACGGCAGAAGGCATGGTCGAAGGGGCCCTGCGCCATATCCGCATCCTGGAACGCATGGATTACCGCAACATGGTCATTTCCCTCAAGTCCTCCGACGTGCCCTTGATGATCGAAGCCTATGAAGCCCTGGCCGATAAGGTGCCTTATGCCCTGCACTTGGGCGTAACCGAAGCCGGCCTGGTCCGTGAAGGGAGCATCAAGTCGGCCATCGGTATCGGTACGCTGCTCCACGAAGGCATCGGCGACACGATCCGCGTATCCCTGACGGGCGATCCCGTCGAAGAAATCAAGGCCGGCCAGACCATCCTCAGTGCCCTTGGCCTGCGCCGTTTCGGGCCGACCCTCATTTCCTGTCCGACTTGCGGCCGGACCCAGGTCCACCTCATCGACCTGGCCCAGGAAGTGGAAGAGGCCATTTCTCATCTGACTGTGCCCATCAAGGTCGCCGTCATGGGTTGTGTCGTCAACGGTCCCGGTGAAGCCAGGGAAGCCGATTTCGGCATTGCCGGCGGCAAGGGGAAGGGCATTGTCTTTTCTCATGGCCAGGTCCTGCGCACCGTGCCGGAAGACCGGCTCGTGTCCAGCCTGCTGGAAGAAATTGAAAAAACCATTGCAAAGGAGTCTTAACTCATGTTAGCATCGAAATTGTATAGTCCGACGCTGCGGGAAATCCCGGCAGACGCCGAAATCGCCAGCCATCAGTATATGTTGAAAGCCGGGATGATCCGCAAGAACGGCGGCGGCTTGTATTCTTTCCTGCCTTTAGGCCGCCGGGTCGAACTCAAGATCGAAGCCATCGTCCGCGAAGAAATGAACAACATCGGCGCCCAGGAAATCATGATGCCCATTATGCAGCCGGCTGAAATCTGGCATGAATCGGGCCGCTGGAATGCCTATGGCCCGGAAATGTTCAAACTCGAAGACCGCCATGGCAATCATTTCTGCCTCGGGCCGACACACGAAGAATTGATTACGACCCTGGTCCGCAATGAACTGCGCTCGTACAAGCAGATGCCCGTCACGCTGTGGCAGATGCAGAATAAATACCGCGACGAAATCCGCCCGCGTTTCGGCCTCATGCGCAGCCGTGAGTTCGTCATGAAAGATGCTTATTCCTTCGACGTCGACGAAGAAGGCCTGCACAAGAGCTATCAGGATGAATACGATGCCTATACGCGCATCTTCACGCGCTGCGGCCTGAATTTCAAGCCCGTCGAAGCCGACAGCGGCCAGATCGGCGGCAATCACACCCATGAATTCATGGCCCTGGCCCAGGCCGGCGAAGCCGAAATCGTATCGTGCTCGAAGTGCGATTATGCAGCAGATATTGAAAAAGCCGTTCCTCAGGCCATCGAAATGCCGGCAGAAGACGCCAAAGATGTAGAACTCATCGAAACGCCGAACTGCTCGACCATTGAAGACCTGGCCCAGTTCCTCCACATTCCCGTCGAAAAGACGATCAAAGCCGTCGCTTTCACTATCGACGGCGAAAAGACGGTCCTCTGCATGGTCCGCGGCGACCATGAAGTCAATGACGTCGCCGTCCAGAATTTCGTCGGCGGCAATGTCATCGAACCGGCGACGGAAGACGAATTGAAGGCCCACGGCCTCCAGCCGGGCTACATGAGCCCCATGGGTGTCGATAAACCGGATAATGAAACGTTCTTCGTCCTCGTCGATCCGTCGGCCATGAACGTCCCCAACGGCGTCACCGGTGCCAATAAGGCCGGCTATCACTATCAGAACGTCAATCCGTCGCGGGACTTCAAAGACGTGACGGTCACGACCATCCGCAACATGGTCGCCGGCGACAAATGCCCGCACTGCGGCGCACCCGTCGAAATCGTCCGCGGCATCGAAGTCGGCCAGGTCTTTGAACTGGGCACGAAGTATTCCGAAGCCCTCCATGCGACCTTCCTTGACCAGAACGGCAAGGCCAAACCCTACGTCATGGGCTGCTACGGCATTGGCGTCACCCGCACCATAGCCGCTGCCATCGAACAGTTCCACGACGAACACGGCATCATGTGGCCTGTCGCCATCGCGCCTTTTGAAGTGGCCATCGTTCCAGTCAGCAGCAAAGACCAGGATCAGGTCCGCATCGCCGGTGACCTCTATCAGTCCCTGCAGGCTGCCAAGGCCGACGTCCTCCTCGACGACCGTAATGAACGGGCTGGCGTCAAGTTCAACGACGCCGACCTCATCGGCTATCCCGTCCGGGTCACGGTCGGCAAGAAGAGCGTTGCCGAAGGCACTGTCGAAATCAAAATCCGCCGGACTGGCGAACAGGAAGTCGTTCCTATCGACCAGGCCGTCGCCCGCGTCCAGGAAATCTTAGCTGACCTGCGTAGCAAGAATATGTAAATCGAACGCATATGTTATAAAAATATTTCCGTAAAACGAGGAAAATGCTTGTATTTTTCCTCGTTTTATCTTATAATTTTAATTAGCAAGCTAATCAAAAGAGGGGAAGACGTATGAGATTTGAAGCATTCCCGACGCGGGAAGAATTGGAAAAACACGCCCGGATCATTCCGGAAATCGAACCGTCGGCGGTCCTGGCCATGCTGCGCATCTCCCAGGCCGCTGAAATCATCCGCTCGTCCATCAACGACGTCCTGGCCAAGCAATACCACTTGTCCCAGGGGAAACTGCGGGTCATGATCGTCCTGCACCAGAGCCCGGAAGGTATTGCACCGTCACAGCTGGCTGAGAAGACCGGCGTGACCCGGGCGACGATTACGACCATGGTCAAGCGCATGGTCCGCGACGGATTGACGACGGTCGTCATCGATCAGGAAGACAAGCGGGGCAAAAAGGTCAGCCTCACGGCCCAGGGCCGCCAGTTCATGGACCAAGTACTGCCCGGCCATTATCTGCGCATTTCGACGCTCATGAACCGCCTCAGTGAGGACGAACAGGCCGAACTCATCCGCCTGCTGACGAAGCTGAGCCCAAAATGATTTTCTCAGCAAATTTTAACCTGAAAAGCACTGCTTTTCAGGTTTTTTTCATTTTTCCCTGTTACACTGGGGGAAAATGGAAAAAGAAAGAAGGTTTGCCCATGTATCCGACTCATCACTTCCGCCAGGACTTCCATTACTTGTCCCTGCGCTCATCTCTGCTGGAAGAACTCTCTCTGCTCTATGGCCTGCCCCTGGGGCAGGCGAAGGGCCAGGCCGGCCGGATCTGCCGCTGCCGCCGTATGGTCCGGGAACTGCTCGCGGCCTGCCGACAGCAGCCGGACCAGCCGGCATATCCCTATCTCCTGGGCGTCCTCCTGGAACGGGCCGGCCAATGGCCGCTGACCAGCCGCCCCCGATGGGCCTATGACCAGGCCGAGGGCTATTACGACCGGGCCCGGCAGCTCCAGCAGCGGCAGCCTCCCGGCACGTATGACCGCCAGCACTATCTGCGCCCGTCTGTGGCCCTGCTGCGCCTGAGCCTGCGCCGCAGACAGGAGGAGCGGTTCTATGACTGGTGGGACCGCTGCGGCGGCCTGCGCCGCTTTCACCGCGATGTACAGGCCCTGTTCCAGGTGCGCTGGCTCATCGTCAAGGAAGACTATGGACGGGCGGCCTTTACCCTCCGGAATCTGCATGGATTGGCCGGCAGGCATAGCGCTTTTTCGCCGGCCCGGGTCCGGATCCTATCAGATATCGTCACGGCGGCCTGTCAGGGGCCGGGGGCGATGCTGAAGGGGACCTATGGCCCGTATGTCCGCCAGGCCCTGTGGGACGCCCTTTTTCCTGCCAGGCCGCGACAAATGACGGACTCCGTGTTATAATGACAGGCATAGGCATATTTGCCGGGAAATGAGGAAATGCTATGGAAATCAAGATCATCCCGCTGGGGAGCGACGACAAGCCCCTGGATTCGTATGGCCAGGACGGGAAGTCTTTTGCCGAGACTTATGCGCCCATCGTCGAGCTGCTGCTGCGCGAAAGCCGCCTCCATGCCGTCGTCCATACCGTCCCGGGTGGACCGGCGATGGCCCAGGCCGTGTGCCGTCTCATCGAAGATGCCCGGAAGCGGCAGGGGGACGGTGCTGAGGCCATGCCCTTCGACGTAACGCCCATCGTCGACGTGACGGCGCGCCTGCGCCGCGAAGACGGCTGCCCCTGGGACCGGGCCCAGACCCATCGGACCTTGCGCCGCTACCTCATCGAAGAGGTCTATGAAATGCTCGATGCCATCGACAGCCACGACGTAGCGGGCATCCGCGAGGAATTGGGGGACATCCTCTATCAGGTCGCCATCCACGCCCGCATCGCCCAGGAAAAAGGCCTTTTTTCGGCTCAAGATGTCGTAAAAGACGTCACAGATAAGATGATTCGGCGCCATCCCTACGTTTTTAGCCAAAAAAGCCTTGAAAACATAGGTACGAGTATGTTAAACTGGGATAGATTAAAGCAAGGCGAACAACGCCAGCAGCATGATCACCTGCTGGACGGCGTCGTTCCCGGACTGCCGTCGCTCCTGGCTGCAGATAAACTTCAGGAAAAAGCGGCCAAGACCGGTTTCGACTGGCCCGATGTCCAGGGCGTCTGGGATAAGTTCCATGAAGAATGGGAGGAATTCCGTCAGGCCCTTGGCGAAGGAGATTCTGTCCACGCCGAAGAAGAAGCTGGGGATGTCCTGTTCGTCTTTGCAAATTTATGCCGACACTATCATATAGAGCCGGAATGTGCGTTACATCGGGCTAACTGTAAATTCCGACGCCGCTTTGCTCACGTAGAGGACCGGGTCCGCCAGTCGGGCCGGCCGTGGGATGCTTTTTCGCTGGATGAGCTCGACTCGTTCTGGCAGGAAGCCAAACAGATAGAACGGCAGAAGGAAAATACAGACAGTTAGCGTTACGCAGATGTAACGATTTAAAGGAGGACCTAGTATCATGAACAAAACAGAATTAATCGCTGCAGTCGCACAGAAATCCGATTTGACCAAGAAAGACGCTGAAAAAGCTGTAAAAGCTGTATTCGAAGCTATCAGCGACAGCCTCACCCAGGGTGATAAAGTACAGATCATCGGCTTTGGCACTTTTGAAGTCCGTCAGCGTAAAGCCCGTGAAGGCCGCAACCCGCGCAACAACGAACCGATTCAGATCGAAGCATCCAAGACCCCGGCTTTCAAAGCTGGCAAACAGCTCAAAGATTTGGTCAACAACAAATAAGGTACGATTCCGAAGGGCCGCATGAAAAACGGCCCTTTTCTTTTCTTGCAAATTGTCGTACCATAGTAGTATGAGCTACTAGACTAATGCTGTTTATAAAAGAGGGTATCATGCATGACAAAGAAGAAAGTCCTGATCCTGTCCGCATCCATCGGTACGGGGCATACACAGGCAGCACGGGCGATAGAAGAATACGTCAAGACCATTCCTGAAGAATGTGAAGTGGAACACCTGGATTTCCTGTCCAACGACGTCCTGTCTATCGACAACATCGTCAAGGAAACGTACATCAAAATCCTCGATGTCTTTCCCATGCTGTACGATTTGATGTACTATTCGTCACAAGGATATAAGAAGGGACTCGTCGTCAAGACGCTCTTTGCCTGGGGCCTCAAGCGGCGGATGCTCAGGGTATTGGCCGAAAAGAAGCCCGATGTCCTCGTCTTTACCCATCCCTTCCCGGCAGGGGCGGCAGCGCTCCTCAAGCGCCAGCACCGCCTCGATATCCCCCTGGTCGGCGTCATCACCGATTTTGCCATCCATCAGCTCTGGGTCTATCCTCAGATCGATGTCTACTGCGTCGCCGCGTCCCAGCTCAAGGACCTGCTCGTCGAACAGGGCATCGATGCCGGCAAGATCGTCGTCTCCGGGATCCCCGTGCGCAAGGCCTTTGAACAGGAACGCTGGCATTGGGATGCCGCCCATAAGGCGGATAAGAACGTCCTCATCATGGGCGGCGGCCTGGGCATGGGTTCCATCAAACAGTCCCTGACGCTCCTCGACCGCCTCGACGCTGTCGACAGCTTCACTGTCGTCACCGGCTACAATGCCGATCTCTATGACGAACTGTCCAAGATGCGCAGCGAACTGCATCACGACGTCAACATCCTGGGCTATACCAACCGGATTCCCCAGCTCATGTGCCAGGCATCGCTGCTGGTCACCAAACCGGGCGCCCTGACCTGTACTGAAGCGGCCGCCGTCCAGGTACCGATGGTCCTTTATAGTCCCATCCCGGGCCAGGAAGAAGCCAACGCGACGTATATGCAGGCCAAAGGCTGTGCCCGCTGGGTCAAGAAGCAGGAAGACCTCGTTTCCGTCGTAGCGGACCTGTTGACACATCCCGATAAGCTGGCAGCCATGTCCGAAGCCAGCCTCGACTGCCACCGCGACGGTGCGCGGATCATCGGCAAGGAAATCGTCCGCCTTCTGCGGCCCCAGACAGCGGGAGCGGCGGCGGACTTGATATATGAACACTGAGAAAAGGGTCTCCTCGGTTTCGCTCTGCGAAGCAAGAGGAGTTTTTTTCCAAAAGGAGTAATTTTTTCATGGAATTCCAACTTTTTCATACGACCCTGTCGGCGTCGCTGCTGATCTTCATCATGGCCGGCGGCTTCCTGGCCGGTTTCGTCGATTCCATCGCCGGCGGTGGCGGCCTCATCTCGCTGCCCGTCCTCTTGGCAGCCGGCCTGCCGCCGCACCTGGCCATTGGGACCAATAAATTTTCCGCGACCTTTGGCGCCGTCATGAGCGCCTGGCAGTTCTGGCGGGCCGGCAAGGTCGACATGAGCCTCTTGAAGCGGATCCTGCCGGGGACCTTCATCGGTGCCATCCTGGGCTGCCTGGTCATGCTGCACTTGAAGAGCGAATGGCTCCAGCCCATCATCATCATCGCCCTCATCGCGGCAGCGGTCTTCGTCTTCAGCCAGCGTCAGCTCGGCGCTGCCAGCACGTACAGCGGCAATACCCGGAAGAACGTCCTGGCTGCCCTGGTCATGGCCTCGGCCATCGGTTTCTATGACGGCTTCATCGGGCCGGGGACGGGGACTTTCCTCATCGTTGGCTTTGCGGCCTTGGGTTTCGACTTCGTCACGGCTGCCGGCAATGCCAAGATCCTCAACCTCATGAGCAATGTGACGTCCTTCGTCCTCCTCATCTGGTGGGGCCAGATCCTCTACGTCTACGGCATCGCCATGGCCCTGTGCATCTTTGCCGGCGCCTTCTTCGGTTCCCGCCTGGCTATCCGCCGGGGTACGGGCTTCGTCCGCCTGGTCATGCTGGCCGTCACAGTCGTCCTCATCGGCAAATTGGGCTTATCTTATTTTGGTATTATGTAGGAGGGACGCTATGGATACGGTACTCATCAGCGGCGGCACGTCGGGCATCGGCCTGGCGGCAGCGGCGGTCTTACTGGAAAGGGGCTGGAACGTCGCCATCAGCGGCCGCCATCGGGAAAAAGGGGAGGCCGCCCTGGCGGCGTTGTCTGCGCCGGACCGGACCTGGTATATCCAGGGCGACGTGGCCTGCGACGACGACTGCCGCCGGATGGTCGAAGAGACGGTTTCTCACTTCGGCGGCCTCGACGGTCTGGTCACGTCGGCCGGCGTCTATGAACAAGGCCTCTTGGAAAATGTCACGCCTGCCGACATGCAGCGCCTCTTTTCCATCAATGTCTTCGGGACGATCTCGCTCTGCCGCTATGCCCTGCCGCACTTGCGGCGCCGGCCGGGCAGCATCGTCACCGTCAGCAGCGACGCCGGTCTCCAAGGCAACATCGCCTGCGCTCTCTACGGGGCGACGAAAGGTGCCGTCGTGGCCTTCACCCAGTCCCTGGCCCTGGAAGCGGCACCGCACCAGATACGGGTCAACTGCGTCTGTCCCGGTGACGTGGAAACGCCTATGCTGGAGCAGCAGCTCCGGGACCATCCCGATACGACGCGGGATGCCATGAAAGAGCAGTATCCCTTGTACCGACTGGCCCGGCCCGATGAAGTGGCCAAGGCCATCGCCTTTCTCTTGAGCGATGACGCGTCGTTCATTACCGGCGTGGCACTTCCTGTCGATGGGGGTTTGACAAGCTGGTAGAAACATGGGAAAATATAGAGTATAAATTTTAATACGTTAAAGAATGGGGTGTTTGTTATGGCAGAAGAAGTATACAAAGAAGAAGCCAAGACTGTAGAAGAACTGCAGGCAGAAATCGCCGCATTGAAACAGGAACTGGCCGACATGAAGGCCCAGTCCCAGCCGGCCGACGATGCCGCAGCCAGTGTCGTCAAGGCCATGGAAGAGTCGACAGAAGACAAAGACGTGAAAGTCGAAATGTTGTGCCGCTGGGCTGCAGCCCGGGCCGGTGCCATCGTCATTGCGCCGCTCGTCGGGACCGTCGCCCTCATGGCCAACGAAGTCTATCTGGTCAGCCGCATTGCCAAGGTCTATGATGTCAAACTGAGCGAACGGGCCCTCATCGCCTTCCTCGGCGCCGTCGGCAGCCGCGTCGCCGGCAGCCTGCTGACGACGATCATTCCTTTCAGCGCCATCCAGGTACCTGTCGCCGTCGGCATCACTTACAGCCTGGGCCGCGTCACCCAGCGCTGGCTCAAGGACGGCATGCCTACCGACATGGGTCCCTACGTCGACATGATGGGCGAATGGAAGGATAAGGCCCGGGAACAAGTCGACAAACTCAAGGAAAATCCCTTGAAGAACGTCCCCCTCGGCGATGAAACCATCGACTTCATGAAGAAATGGGGCGGCGTCGCCAAGGACCGCTTCCAGGACGTCAAGGAAAAAGGGGAAGAACTCTATCACACCGTCCGCCATCACGACGACCTGGTCGATGAAATCGTAGAAGAAAAGGCCGAAGAAACCAAGGCCGGTGAAGCCGAAAAGGCAGAAGGAACGGCAGAAACTGCCGAAACTGTGGAAACAGCCGAAGCCACGGCTGAAACGACGGCAGCTGCCGAACCGGAAACGGCAGCGGCTGCCGACGGCGATACGGCGTCTGTCGAAGACAAGGTGAAAGCCGCCGTAGAAGATGCCAAAATCCCTTTGGAAGATAAGAAGTAAGGTGAAGGCCCATGTGGAAGGTACTGCGCTTTTTTGCACGTTTTTATACACCTGGCAAATTCGTCACCTTTGTCCGCAAGACAGGGAGGAAGGTCCACTTTTTGCCGAAGCTCCTGACGATTTTTTACTGTATGCAGGATGAAGACACGCCGAAATTCATCAAATTGGCCCTCATGGGGGCCTTGGGGTATGTCATTCTGCCCTTTGATTTCGTGCCCGATGTCTTTGCCGGCTTCGGCTGGCTCGATGATGCCGCCGTCGTCGCTGCGGCCCTGCGCCTGGCCGGGACCTACGTCAAGCCGGAACACCGTGAAAAAGTACGTCATATGTTCCCGTTCTTCCGCGTCCGCGTGTGAAGGCGGGGAAAGCCGTCTGAAGGGCTTTGCCATCATGCACGGTCCGTTTACTTATCGTTTGTAGTACGGAGTTTGTAGTTTGTAGAAGATGGCTTTAAATTTAAAAATATTTACTAAAAACTACAAACTGCAAACTTAATACTCAAAAAGCGGCTGTCTTTATGGGACAGCCTCTTTTTCCTTTGACAAACATAGTTCCTCATCGTAAAATAGTATGAGTGTGCATGATGTAAGATGCATATAGTTAGGAGTTAAGAACTTATGATTACTGTCGTTGAAAAAGTGCGGTTCTATGAAACCGACATGATGGGCATTGCCCACCATTCCAATCATATCCGCTGGTTCGAGTGCGGCCGCTGTGAATATCTGGCAGCTGCCGGCATCGATTTGTTCGCCCTGCTGGACCGGGGTATTTCCTATCCCATCAAGAGCGTGTCCTGCGAGTACATCCGTCCCATCAACTATGCCGATACCATCGACATCGAGACGCGGCTGGTCAAGCTGAGCCGGGCGCAGATGGTCTTTTCGTACCGCATCGTCAACCACGATGACCACCGCCTGCTGGCGACGGGGACGACGCAGAACGTCTTTGCCCATAAGGACAGCGGCAAAGTCGCCCGCCTCGATGAAGCCGATTATAAGAAATTACAGGCCATGTATGCCGAAGATAAAGCGGCTGCTCAGGCCGGGGGAGGGGTCCATGGAACGTAATCAACAGCCTATCGGCGTCTTTGATTCCGGCGTCGGCGGCCTGACCGTCGTCGCTAAGCTGCGGATGCTGCTGCCTCATGAAAACATCATCTACGTGGGCGATACCAAGCGCAATCCCTATGGGACGCGGACGCCGGAAGAAATCCTGACCTATACGCGGGATATCCTGCGCTTCATGACGGCCCAGGGCGTCAAGCTCGTCGCCATCGGCTGCAACACCGTGACGGCCGTCGCCTATGATACGGTCGTCCAGGAAGTACCGTATCCCCTCATCGGCATGAGCCGGGGCCTGCGGACGGCGCGGGAAATCAGCGCGACCAAGAAGATTGCCGTCTTTGCCACGCCGCTCACGATTGCCAACCACAGCCATCGCAAAGTCGCCGCCGCCATGGACCCGGACATCGAAATCGTCGAGCAGTCCTGCCCGGCCCTGGCCAATCTCATCGAACGGGGCGTCCTCGACGGCCCGGAAATCCGCGAGCCTTTGAAGCGCTATACGGAACCGGTCCTTCATTCCGGTGCCGATACGGCCATCTTCGGCTGTACCCATTTCCCCTTCGTCCAGCCCTTGTTTGAAGAACTCTGCGGTGATTCCATCGCTTTTGTCGACCCGGCTCATGAAATGGCCCTGGAAACATTGGACGTCCTGAAAAAGGATGGCCTCCTCAATAAGCAGCCGGAACCGGGGACTCTCCGCTTGTGCTTTACGGCAGAGAGCGGCCGCGGCTCCCGCCTGGCCCAGCACCTCATCCCAGCCAATGAATTTACAGCTGAAGAAATTTCCCTCACTTAATGGTTATCAAAATATTATATAAAAGGAGTCTTGCGTCGTGTTTTTCTATGTCTTACTCAATGTTGTCATTGCCGTCATCGGCATTGTCGCTGTCTTGTACCTTTTATTCCGCCTCTTTGCCTGGCGGCAGGGCGATGCCCGCTTCGTCATTGAAGCCCGTCGCCGCAAACCGTTTGAACTGAAACAGATGACCCAGGATACGGCAGTCTTTGAAACGGAAGTCCCCCTCCACAACGCCGGCCGTCAGCTCGGTACGATCATGGACTTCTATCCCCGGACCCTGCTGCCCCGCGAACAGTACGACAAGGTCATCATCCATTCCCAGCTGGCCAATAAAGCGGCTGAACGCGATGACAACTATTGGGAATCGGTCATCTTCAACCCTGGCGACAAGGGCATGATTCGCGTCACTATCGCCCTGGTCAGCAAAGACGGCAATATCCGCGAAGACCTGAAGACCTTCCCTGACATGCCCATCGATTTGGTATATCAGGTCGTTTCCCGCAGCGAATGGTACATCCATAAAGCCCGCATCACACTGAAGGCTTCGGAAGTACAGCACGCATTGGAACAGAACTAGGAGGTTTTAACGAGATGGCAGAATTAGAATTAGTACCTGTAAAAACGAGAATCCTTACGGATAAAGATGATATTGTCGACGTCATTGAAGAATATGCAAAAGATATCGTCGGCCCGGACGATTTGGTCTGCTCGGCCGAAAGCGTCGTTGCCATTACCCAGCGCCGCTATACCCGTCCGGAAGAACTGACGCCGTCGTGGCAGGCCCGCCTCATGCGCCGCTTCGTCCCGGGCGAAGGCAGTATGGCCAGCCTCTATGGCATGCAGGCTGCGATGAACCTCGAAGGCGAATGGAAGATGATGTTCTGGTTCTTCATCGGCTTCTTGGCCAAGCTCGTCGGCAAGAACGGTGTATGGTATGCCAAATGCCGCCAGGCATCGCTCACGGACGATGTCACCGGCACCATGCCGCCTTTCGATAAATGCATCGTCTACGGCCCGGCCGAACCGGATAAAGTCGCTGAAAAGATCAAACAGCGCATGGGCTGCTACGGCGCCGTCGTCGCTGACGTCAACGACCTCAAGCGCTCGGCTGTCCTCGGCCACAGCAAAGGCCTGAACCCGAAGGAAATCGCCAAGATCCTCATCGACAACCCCTTCGGCAACGCTTCCCAGAAGACGCCGATCGTCGTCATCAAGAATTACGCCCAGTTCGTCAAGAACCGGAATAAGGACTAAGGAGACGGGCCTGTGGCAGAAAAAATCGTACTGGCAACGCACAATGCCGGAAAAATCCGGGAGTTCAAGAGCATCCTGGAACCTTTAGGCTATGAAGCCGTTTCCGTCCACGACGTCATCGCCGATATTACCGAGCCCGAAGAAACGGGGAAGACCTTTGCCGAAAATGCCTTGCTCAAGGCAACCTATTATATGAAGGCTACCGGTCTGCCCTGCCTGGCCGATGACTCAGGTATCGCCGCCGACGTCCTCGGCGGCCGTCCCGGCGTCTATTCGGCCCGCTATGCCGGTCCGGACTGTGATGATGAAGCCAATAACCAGAAGCTCATCGCCGACCTGGCGACCTTTCCGCCGGAACAGCGCACGGTCCACTATATCTGCTCCCTCGTCCTCATCTGGCCCGACGGCCGGACCGTGACGGCTGAAGGGAGCTGTGACGGTGTCCTGCGCGACTTCTATGCCGGCGACAATGGCTTCGGTTATGATCCGCTCTTCTACGTCCCCGAAAAGGGCAAGACTATGGCCGAAATGACCATGGAAGAAAAGAACGCCATCAGCCACCGTGGCAAAGCCTTGAAGAAGCTCGTCGAGGCCCTGTCATGAGTACCGTCCGCGTCGGCCTGGTCAGTGACAGCCACGGCCGTTTCGAATGTCTGTCGCGCATGGCCGATGCCGCGCCCGACGTGGCGGCCTGGATCCATTGCGGCGACTACTGTGATGACGGCGAAGACCTGGCCATCTATACGGGCGTTCCCGTCTATGCCGTTTTAGGCAACAATGATTACATGACCCATACGAACGATCCGGAATGTCGCTGCGTCACCGTCGGCGGCATTCGCATCGTCGCCATCCACGGCTGTCAGTGGTATGGTGAAAGGCGCTGGCAAAAGCTCGTCGAGCTGGGCCGTCAGAACCAGGCGGACCTCGTCGCCTTTGGCCATACGCACCGCCGTTTCGTCAAGATGGACGGAGAGATGTGGGTCGTCAATCCCGGCAGTATCGGTCTGCCCCGGGATGGCCGGAAGGGGACGTATGCCATCGTATCCATCGATGACGGCGTCATTACCGACGTGGCCTTTCACGAAATCGAACGGTAATTCCAGCAGAAATGGATGATAAGATTCATGAAAACGAATAAACTCAAGCTCTACGGATTCAACAACCTGACCAAGACCCTGAGCTTCAACATGTATGATATTTGTTATGCCGTCAGCGACGAGTCGCGCCGCCAGTACATCGAATACATCGATGAACAGTACAATGCCGACAGGCTGACAAAAATCCTGCGCAACGTGTCGGACATCATCGGTGCCCACGTCCTCAACGTCGCCAGCCAGGATTATGACCCCCAGGGGGCCAGTGTTACCATCCTCATTTCCGAAGAAGAAGTACACGATGCCGATGTGGTCTGTCATCTCGACAAGAGCCATCTGACCGTCCATACCTATCCCGAAAGCCATCCCCAGAAGGGCATCATGACTTTCCGGGCCGATATCGACGTATCTACGTGCGGCCGCATTTCACCGCTCAACGCCTTGAATTATCTTCTCGACAGCTTCGATTCGGACATCGTCACCCTCGATTACCGCGTCCGCGGCTTCACGCGCGATGTGAACGGAAAGAAACTGTTCATCGACCACCGCATCAATTCCATCCAGAATTATATCGCCCCGGCCACGCGCAACCGCTATGATATGATCGACGTCAACGTCTATCAGGAAAACATCTTCCATACCAAGATGGTCCTGCACGACTTCGACCTGGATAATTATCTCTTCAACATCACGAAAGAAGACCTGACGCCGCGCCAGCAGCAGCAGATACGCCGCCAGGTGCGCCAGGAAATGCTGGAAATCTACAACGGCCGCAACATGCCGTCCATGCGCTAAAGGGGGCGAGAGTTTGGATACTAAAAAAACACTGTGCCGCATAGGCTGGAAGATGAAAGAAGCCGGCCTGGTCACCGCCTGTGATGGCAATATCAGTTTCCGCCGCGACGACGGTACCGTCGTCATCACGCCGTCAGGCGTGCCCAAAGGGGAACTGAAGCCGAAGCACTTGCTCGTCGTCGACCTCGACGGCCACGTCCTGGAAGGGACGGGGAAGGCCTCGTCGGAATCGGCCCTCCACTTGGAAATTTATCGGAAGCGGGAAGACGTCCGGGCCATCATCCACGCCCATCCCGTCACGGCGACGGCTCTGACCGTAACCGGTATCCCTTTCCGGCCGGACATCGTCACCGAAGGGGCCCTGGTCCTGGGACCGGTGCCGACCGTAGCCTATGCGCCGCCGGGATCAGCGGAACTGGCCACGGCCTGTGCCGAAGCCGCAGAAGGAGCCGACGTCTTCCTCATGGAACGTCACGGCGCCGCCACGGTCGGCCAAGACCTGGAACAGGCCTTTTACCGCCTGGAAACACTGGAAACCGTAGCCAAGATGTACCGCGATTCCCTCATCTTCGCTGCCGCCAGCAGCCAACAAAAAAATAACCCTACTGCCAAAGCCCAGCCCTTGAGCTGGTATTTGAAGCAGTGAAAAAGGGCTTGTCGCATGACGACAAGCCTTTTTTTGAGTATTAAGTTTGCAGTTTATAGTTTTTAGTGAAGACTTTTAAATTTAAAGCTATCTTCTACAAACTACAAACTCCGTACTACAAACTATGAAGCAAAAGGGCCATGCATGATGGCAAAAAACTTCGTGCGACAGCCCCTTTTTAGCAGTCAGCGGCTAGCTGTTAAAAGACGTCCCTCTTCACAGGATACGGCAAAACATGGTATCATTAAAAGGATTGTTTGTTTTAGTGAGAATTACGATAAGGAGGTATCATCATGAATCTGGATGGTATCACATTACATTGCATTACGAACGAACTGGCCGACATCCTCAAGGGCGGCCAGATTTCTAAAATCTATCAGCTCGACGCCCGGTCCCTCTATTTCCGCATCTTCAACGATACGGGCATCCATCACCTGGTCATCACCCTGGACGATTCGCCGCGCCTGTACGTCGCCGATACCATGCCGCCGACGCCGGATATCCCGACGGGCCTCTGCATGTTCCTGCGCAAGTATTATGAAAACGGCCGCATTGCATCCGTCGCCCAGCTGCACCTGGACCGGCTCATCGAAATCGCCGTCGACGTCCTCGACATGTCAGGCCGCCTGGTGACGCGCAAGATCCACGTCGAACTCATGGGCAAATACAGCAACGTCATCTTTACCGAAGACGGCACTATCATCGAAGCTCTCATCAAGACGGGCAAGAACAAGCAGGCCCTGCGGACCATCGCTCCTAAGGAACCCTATGCCTTCCCGCCGAACTTCATGCGCATGGACCCCTTTGCTTTTTCGGCTCAGGAACTGACGGATATGATGGAAACGGGTACGGACGAACCGCTCAAGACGTGGATGCTCAAGCGCTTCAACGGCATGAGCACCATCGTCCTCAACGAACTGTCCCACGATTCGGGCATCGATGCAGGGCGTCCCGTAGGGGACTTGTCGCCGGCCGACCGCTTCGCCTGGTGCCGTACGGTCGAAGCCTTTGGCAAGCGCCTGGACGGCATTTCCGGCGCCTATGTCTATACGGTCAAGGGCAAGGAAGTCATCTTCCCGCTGGAACTCCAAAGCCTGGCTCAATATCCGCGACGCCATTTCAAGCTCATCGAAACGTACCTCAGCGAGTACCAGGCGACGCACCGCAGCCTTAACGGCGAACAGGAACAGCTGCAGAAGAAGGTCGGCAAGCTCATCGAAAAGCAGAAGCGCAAGATCAAGCGCATTGCCAGCGAAATGAAAGAAACGAAGAAGATGGATACGTACAAGCTCTACGGCGACCTGCTCATAATCTATGCCTACGAAAAGCACGATCATGAAAAAGAAGTGACCGTCCAGAACCTCTTGTCGCAAGACCAGGAAAAGGTGACCATCCCTTTGAATCCGGCCTATTCCATGACGGACAATGCCAACCGCTATTACAAGCGCTACACCAAGATGCGCAACCGCAAGCAGATGTCGGCCCAGCTCCACGAAGAGAACCAGAAGCACCTGGATTACCTCTATTCGCTGGAATATGCCCTGGAAAATACGAGTACGAAAGATGAAATCGCCGATATCAAGGCCGAAATGAAACAGATGAACCTCATCAGCGGCCACAACCGGGACAAGCTCAAAAAAGAATCGGCCCAGGATATCCTGACCCTCCAGGCCGACGGCCTGGACATCTGGGTCGGCCGCAACAACCGGCAGAACGACTTTTTGACCTTGAAGAAAGCCCATCCCTATGACCTCTGGTTCCACGTCAAGAACCAGCCCGGTTCCCACGTCATCTTGGCCTGCCATAACGTGACGCCGACGGATGCCCAGATCGAACGGGCTGCCCAACTGGCCGCTTACTACAGCAAGGCCCGGGAAAGCTCGAAAGTCGAAGTCGACTGCACTCTCGTGCGCCACGTCAAGAAACCGGCTCATGCCGTCCCAGGCTACGTCATCTTCACCGACCAGACGACGTACATGGTAGAACCGAAAAAATAATGGTTTGTGGCTCGTGGTTCGTAGGGGCAGGCCGTAGGCTCTCCTCATAGGAGAGCTGTCAGCGAAGCTGACTGAGAGGTTGCCTTTTATCGTTTGCGGTTTGGTGTATGATGTTTGAGGCGATGGTTATTTGCTTAATTTGTGGTAAAATATTGCAAAAATTAAGCCGTTTAGGGTATAATGAGGTATTGAATAGACTAATAAGGGGGTTCGTAAATGCGAAGTATGACTGGTTTTGGCAGCGGTTCCGGCAACGACGGGAAACTGGCTGTCACTCTTGAAATGCGCGCTGTGAACCAACGTTTTTTGGAATTGAATATCCGCATGCCTCATGCTTATCTGGCCCTGGAAGACCGGCTGCGCAATGGCATCAAGGCCGTCCTCAAGCGGGGCAAAGTCGACGTCTTCGTCACCGTCCAGGACCTGGACCCGGCGGCACCGGATGTCCGCGTCGACCACGCTGCCTTAGGCGCCGTCAAGACGGCCTTGCAGGGCGTGAACGACCGTTTCTTTGAAGGCAAGGCCGTGACCCTCGGCGATGTGACGTCCCTGACCAAGGACTGGTTCGTCCAGACGCCGCCGGCCATCGATGCCGATGCCAGCTGGCCGCCTTTTGAAGCCGCCCTGCAGGGTGCCTTGGACAGCATGGTCGCCATGCGCGAACGGGAAGGAGCCAATATCAGCCGGGATCTCCTCAGCCGGGCCGATAAGATGGCAGCCCTCGTCGAATCCATTGCCAGCCGCAAGGAAATCATCGTCCAGGCCTATGAAGAACGGCTGGAAAAGAAAATCCTGGCCCTCATGGATAAGGTCCAGGCCGCCGTTCCCGATGAAGACCGGCTCTTGCAGGAAGTGGCCATCTATTCGGATAAAGTCGATTTCACCGAAGAAGTCGTCCGCTTCCGCAGCCACTTGAACCAGCTGCACGCCATGCTGCAAAGTCCCGGCGAAGTAGGGCGCAAGCTCGATTTCCTCATCCAGGAAATGAACCGCGAGACCAATACCATCGGCTCCAAGGCCGGCGACCTGGCCGTGACCGAAGCGGTCCTGCAGCTAAAGAATGAAATCGAAAAGATACGCGAACAGGTGCAGAATATCGAATGATGAATTTCAACTTATTAAATATCGGCTTCGGCAATGTCGTCATGGGCGACAAAGTCGTGGCCATCATCAGTCCTGAGTCGGCGCCCATCAAGCGCCTCGTCCAGGATGCCCGTGATGGGAATACCCTCATCGATGCGACTTTTGGCCGCAAGACCCGGTCGGTCCTGGTCATGGACAACGGCTGGATCATCTTGTCGGCCTTACAGCCCGAGACGATTTCTCACCGCATCGTTCCCGCCGGCAGTGATTCCTTCTGGGAAGACGCCGCTGACGACGGGGAAACAGAAAAGGAGTAGTAATGCTATGAATGATTCCGGATTGCTCATCGTCGTGTCCGGCCCGTCCGGAGCCGGCAAGGGGACTATCTGTTCTGCTCTGCGGGAACACTTCCCCAATATCCAGTATTCCATTTCCATGACGACCCGTGATCCCCGGCCCGGGGAAGTAGACGGCGTCAATTATTATTTTGCCGATAACGCGCGGTTCGAGCAGCTCTTGGCAGAAGATGCCTTCCTGGAACACGCCAAGGTCTACGACCATTACTACGGCACACCCAAGAAGTACGTCTACCAGATGTTGGAAGAAGGCAAGCATGTCATGCTGGAAATCGACATCCAGGGAGCCATGCAGGTCAAAGAACGGTATCCCCAGGGCGTCTTCATCTACATCGTACCGCCCAGCCGGGCTGTGTTGGAAAAACGCCTCCGCGGCCGCCAGACCGATTCGGACGACGTCATCGCCGGCCGCCTGGCCAAGGCCCGGGAAGAACTGGACTGGATCGACCGCTATGATTATGTCATCGTCAACGACGATTTGGATAAGGCCGTCGACGAAGCGGCTTCTATCTTGAAAGCCGAACAGTGTAAAGTGACGCGCAATGCCCATCGCATCGCCCATACGAAAGAATTGTACAAATAATAGGAGAGATGAACTATGTTAATTAAACCGACTCTTGAATCCCTGATGACTAAAGTGGACAGCAAATATACGCTGGTTACGCTGGCTGCCAAACGGGCCCGCCAGCTTACCGATGGCGACGAACCCCTCGTCGACGTCGATACGACGAAAGTAGTTTCCATTGCCATGGAAGAAATCGACCAGGGCAAGATCACGTATGAAGCACCGCGTGACGGCATTAAATAACACGGAGGTGTTTTCCATGAGCTTGGAAAAGAAAAAGATTGTCTTAGGAATCACTGGCGGCATTGCGGCCTTCAAGGCAGCTTCTATTGCCAGTCAGCTCCGCAAGCGGGGGGCCGAAGTCAAATGCATCATGACCGACCATGCGACGAAACTGATCACGCCCTTGACGATGCGGGAAATTTCCGGCAATCCCGTTGCCGTATCCATGTTCGACGATGTGCCTGAATTCAACGTAGAACACATCGCCCTGGCCCGCTGGGCCGACGTCTTCGTCATCGCACCGGCGACGGCCGACATCATTGGCAAAGTCGCCAACGGCATTGCCGACGACATGCTGTCGACGACGGTCATGGCTACGACGGCACCGGTCCTCATCGCACCGGCCATGAATACCAACATGTATCTCAACCCCATTACCCAGGACAATATGGCCAAGCTGAAGAAATTCGGCTATCATTTCATCGCTCCCGACAGCGGTCATCTGGCCTGCGGCATCGACGGCGTCGGCCGCCTGCCCGAACCGGATACCGTCGTCGATTACATTGAGCTCCTGGCCTGCCGCAATGACCTCCTGAAAGGGAAGAAGGTCATCGTCACGGCTGGCGGCACGCGGGAACCTATCGACCCGGTCCGCTTCATCGGCAATCATTCCAGCGGCCGCATGGGCTTTGCCATCGCCAAGGCTGCCGTCATGGCCGGTGCTGAAGTTACCCTCGTCGCCGGGACGACGGATAACCTCAAGACACCTGTCGGCCTGGCCCGCCGCATCGATGTCGGCAGTACACGTGACATGAAAGCTGCCGTCGATTCCTATTATGACGACTGCGACCTGGTCATCAAAGCCGCAGCTGTCGCCGATTACCGTTCGGCCCATCCGGCGGAAAACAAGATCAAGAAAAACGACGATACCCTGACCATCGAAATGGCCAAGAACCCGGATATCCTCTATGGCCTGGGCCAGCGCAAGACCCATCAGACCCTGGTCGGCTTTGCTGCCGAAACGACGAACGTCATCGAATACGGCACGAAGAAGCTCAAGAAGAAGAACCTCGACATGCTCGTCGCCAACGACGTCAGTGCCGAAGGAGCCGGCTTCAAAGGGACGACCAACATCGCCACCCTGCTTTTCCCGGACGGCTCTATGGAAAAATTGGAAAAAATGGATAAAGACGAACTCGCTGCCATCATCGTAGCCCGCGCGGCTGCCATTATGGCGAAAAAGAATAGTTGATAGCAGGGAGTTTGCAGAAAAAGGACTGTCGCATGTGCGACAGTCCTTTTTAGCAGTCAGCAGCTAGCTGTTAGCAGTTAGCAAATGAATTTAACTTTAAAAGTGTCTTTACAAACTATGGGCCGATCACAAAAAAATACACGGCCCGTGGCCTTGTGCGTAGGGGACGCCTGGAAGGCGTCCCGCTGTGATATTCGATCATAGCCCATTCGGGCTTAATAGTATGTTTTTTTAATCACGAACCACGAGCCACTAACCACTAACCCGCCCTACGATGGCTTTGGCAAAGCCGTTGAGGTTGGTCGGGCCGACGGAGAGGATGGGGCAGTTATTTTCTTTGGCTTCCGTAATGGCCCAGCGGACGAGGGGCGTCTTGCCGTCTTCCAGGTTGACGACTAAGAGGGACGCTTCTTTCAGCATCCGGTCATCGCCCGGCTGGCCGCTGATGAGGAGGACGGCACCGAAACGGCGCTGGATGCGGCGCTGCCAGTCGGGATCGCCGCCGGCCAGGGCTATCTGACGGCCCGTGAGGAAGCGGTCCAGCTGGCGCGTATAATCGCGCTGGGTCATGAAGGAGGGCAGGTCCAGGCCGCGGTCTTCCGGGTCCCGGACGGAACGCGACGCTTCCTGGGGCGTCACTTTCCGCGGCGCCTGCCCTTTGGTCAGATCCGGCCGCACCTGGCGCTTGTTGAGTTCCTTGCGCAGGGCCAGGAGTTCGGCAATCTGGTTGGATGCCGTTTCCTTTATCTTTTCGATATACTGTTCCTGCTTGCGGATGCGGTCTTCGTACTGTTTGCGGTCCTGTTCGCGGCCCGTCCGTTCCGCATCGAGTTCCTGGCGCAGCCGTTCCAGTTCAGAAAGGACGGCCGTGCGGTTCTTGGCTTCCAGGCGCAGGCGCAGGAGTTCTTCCCGGTCGGCGTCCATCTGGGCTTTTTCTTCCCGCAGCTGCTGAAGTTCTTCTTTTTCTTTGCCCATCATCATGGCCGGCGTTTCCTGGCCGCCAGTGACGGCTTCGTCGGACCAGGGCTGGTCGCAGATGGCCATGAGATAGATGCCCAGGGCATGGGCTGCCGCGTGCTTGGCCATCTGCACGTCTTCAAAGACGTCGGTCAAGCCGAGAATCTGACTGTCCGTCTGGAGCATGAGCAGGTCGATGATGCCCATATAGGAAAAAGATTCCATAGTCTGCGCCATATCGTAGCGTTCGAGGTGGATCGTGCCGGCGTAGATTTCTTCCGGGTTCTGTTTGGACGTATAATACGTATTGATGAGCAGCCGGTCGCCCGTCCGTTCGTAGATGCGCAGTACCAAGGCGTCTTCCTGGTCTGTGCCGGTGTGGCGGCTGAAGGTCAGCCGTTCCTGGGAAAGAAGGGTCGTCACCAGGCTCGGGGTCTTGTACCATTTGCCGAATACTTCTACCCGCTTGGCCAGCCGCAGGTCGCCGGGCTTGCTGCAGGTTGCATAATCAAAATAAGGGTCGTTGAAGAATATATCTCTAGGCCGCAATTTGGTCATATCTAATCATCCTTTCTATCTTCTCCATTATAACCCTGCCTATAGGGCAACGTCTAGTAGACAATGTTTTTTAGGCATAAAAAACACTTGCAAAATAGGCGGACTTGAATTATAATGGATGAGCAAACCAAATAAAGAACCATCAAGAGACGACGGAGGGACTGGCCCTGTGATGTCGCAGCAACCTTCAGCTATGAAAGGTGCTAATTCCAGCAGTGATATACTGGCAGATGGGGATTAGAAGCCCCTCTCATGAAGTCATGGATGAGGGGAATTTTTTTTAAGGAGGATCACTCATGGCAAAAAATCGTGAATTCTTTACATCCGAATCCGTCACCGAAGGCCATCCCGATAAAATGGCTGACCAGATTTCGGACAGCATTTTGGATGCCATTCTCGCAAAAGATAAAAACGCTCGCGTTGCCTGCGAAACCCTGGTAACGACTGGTATGGTACATGTCGTCGGTGAAATTTCTACGACGTGCTACGTCGATATCCCGCACATCGTCCGCGAAACGATTCGTGACATCGGCTATACCCGCGCTAAATATGGTTTTGACTGCGACACTTGCGGCGTCCTCGTTTCCCTGGACGAACAGTCCCCGGACATCGCTATGGGCGTCGACGATGCCTTGGAAAAGAAAGAAGGCAATACGGATAAGTTCGATACCATCGGCGCTGGCGACCAGGGCATGATGTTCGGCTATGCTACCAACGAAACGGACGACTACATGCCGCTGCCTATTTCCCTGGCACACCGCCTGGCACGCCGCCTGGCCAAAGTCCGCAAAGACGGCACACTGCCGTATCTCCGTCCCGATGGCAAGACCCAGGTCACTGTCGAATATGAAGACGGCAAACCGGTCCGCATCGATACGATCGTCATTTCGGCACAGCACAGCCCCGAAGTCGGCCGCGAACAGATCGAAAGCGACCTCCTCGAATTCGTCATCAAACCGGAACTGCCGGAAGGCTTGTTCGACGACAAGACGAAACTCTTCATCAATCCGACTGGCCGTTTCGTCATCGGCGGTCCTCAGGGCGATTCGGGCCTCACAGGCCGTAAGATCATCGTCGATACCTATGGCGGCATGGCTCGTCATGGCGGCGGTGCCTTCTCCGGCAAGGACCCCACAAAAGTCGACCGCTCGGCCGCTTATGCAGCCCGTTACGTCGCCAAGAACGTCGTCGCTGCCGGCCTGGCCGATAAATGCGAAATCCAGCTGGCTTATGCCATTGGCGTAGCCCGCCCGGTTTCCATCCACGTCGAAACCTTCGGTACGGGCAAAGTCCCGAACGAAAAGATTGTCGAACTCATCGAAAAGAACTTCGACCTTCGTCCGGCTGGCATCATCGCCATGCTCGACTTGCAGCGCCCGATTTACAAACAGACCGCTGCCTATGGCCACTTCGGCCGCAACGACCTCGACCTGCCTTGGGAAAAGACAGACAAAGCCGAAACGCTCCGCAAAGAAGCCGGCTTATAAGAGGCGGTTCGATAAACTGAACATCCAGAAAAGAGGCTGTCCCATTAAGACAGCCTCTTTTTGGGTATTGAGTTTGCAGTTTGTAGTTTTTTAGTGCGACAGCCCCATACAAAGGAGGTGTCCTTTTGATTGCTGAAATCATCATCAATACGACGGCGAAACGGCTGCAGCAGACTTTTTCCTATACCGTTCCCGATGGTCTGGCCGTCCGCGTCGGCAGCCGCGTCCTCGTGCCCTTTGGTCATCGCCGGGAAGAGGGCATCGTCGTCGCCCTCCATGAACAGCTGGACGAACCGGCCGATTTCACGCTGAAGCCCGTCGAAGGCCTGCTTTCGACGCAGACCGGCTTCCAGGAAGAAATGATCCGCACGGCCCTCTGGATCCGCGACTACTATGTCTGCAACCTTTCCGAAGCCTTGCGCCTGTTCATGATCGACAAGAAGGGCCTGGTCCGCCAGGAACTCTTGTCCGTCGGTCCGACTGCGCCTGTGAGTCCTGAAGGGCGGCAGCTCCAGGCCTATGTCGCCGACAAGGGGAGCCGTGAAAAGGGCAGCCTTGTCCGCCGCTTCGGCAGGGACCTCGTCGAAACGGCCCTGGCCCGCCAGGTCCTGACCAGCCGGACTTATTACAAGAACCAGATTGCCGACAAGATGGAAGACTGGCTTTCCTTCGTTCACGATGATGACGAAGACATCCTCCACGGCCGGCGGCGCCAGCAGGAACTGCTCCAGGCCTTGAAAGAGAAGGGGGAAGGGGCCGTTTCCTATTGGCAGGGCCAGGGCTACAGCCGCGACCTCATGCGCCGTCTCTGTGCGACAGGCTTGGCCCGCTGGAGCCAGCGGCCGGCCAGGACGACGAATATCCTGCCGACCCTTTCTGGCGATGCCCCCTTTACGCTGACACCGGAACAACAGCAGGCAGTTAAAGTTATCGGAAGCGATGAATGTGGAAAAACCTACGTCCTCCACGGTATCACCGGCAGTGGCAAGACCGAAGTCTACATGCAGCTGGCCAGCCAGGTCCTGAAAGAAGGCCGGCAAGTCGTCGTTTTAGTGCCGGAAATTGCCCTGACCGGGCAAATCGTCCGCCGTTTCCTGCGTCGCTTCGGCGACGATGTCGTCGTCATGCACAGCCAGCTTTCCCAGGGTGAGAAGCGTAACAACTGGCTGCGTATGCAGAACGGGACGAGTCATATCTGTATCGGTGCCCGGTCGGCTGTCTTTACGGCGGCCCAGTCCATCGGCCTGTTCATCGTCGACGAAGCCCATGACAGTTCGTATAAGCAGGACGAAGCGCCGCGCTATCATGCCGTCGCCGTGGCCCGCCAGCGGGCGGCGTACTACGGCTGCCCCGTAATTCTTGGCAGTGCCACGCCGGCGCTGGGCGACTACTATAAGGCCCTGCAGGGCGATTATGTCCTGGTCGAGCTGACAGAGCGCGTCGGCCAGCGGCCCCTGCCTTCGGTCCAGGTCGTCGACATGCGCGATGAATTGGCCCGCGGGAACTACCGCGTCGTTTCCGATTGCTTATTGAATCTCCTGGAAGAGACACTAGCAGCCCGGCAGCAGGCTATCATCCTTCTCAACCGCCGCGGCTTCTCGACATTCGTCATGTGCCGCAAGTGCGGCTACGTCGTCAAATGCGATACGTGCGACGTGGCCATGGTCTACCATCGTCAGGCCGCCCACCTGCGCTGCCATTACTGCGATGCCGAAAAGCCCGTGCCGACGGTCTGTCCGTCATGCGGCAGCAAATACATCAAATTCTTTGGCAGCGGCACGGAAAAAGTGGAACAGCAGCTCCACGAACTCCTGCCGTCGGCGCGCATCATCCGCCTCGACCAGGATACGACCAGCCGCAAGCACAGCGGCGACCGTATCATCGAAGCCTTCCGCCGTCATGAATATGACATCCTCCTGGGGACACAGATGGTCGCCAAAGGCCACGATTTCCCCGGCGTCAGCGCCGTCGGCATCTTATCGGCCGACAGCCTGCTCAATATCCCGGCCTACTGGGCTGGGGAACGGACCTTCCAGCTCCTGACCCAGGCGGCTGGCAGGGCTGGCCGCGGTGATATCCCGGGCCGCGTCGTCATGCAGACCTACGCGCCGGACCATTACGTCATCCAGTGCGCTGCCCGCCAGGATTACCGGGCCTTTTATGACCAGGAAATCCAGTTCCGGAAAGAATTGGGATATCCGCCTTTCCAGGAAATGGCCAAAATCTTAGTCCAGGACGAATCGGAAGAACAAGTCTGGCGCAAGGCCAACGACGTCGCAGCGGCCCTGAACAGCTGGAACGGGGACCACGGCGATGAAGTCGCCGTCATCGGTCCTTACGAAGACGTCATCAAGAAGATACGCAATAAATACCGCCTGGTCCTGTCCCTGACCGGAAAAGACCTGACAGCCATCAAAAAAGCCATGCAGCACATCCCGGCCTGCTGGCAGACCGGCGTCCTCATCGATGTCGATCCTGTATAATCGTGGGGAATCGCACCTGCCTGTTCAGCCCGTCCGGGATGTGAGTACATTCCCACATCGGGCAGGAACGGGCGCCCCACGTGGCGCCCCTACAGAAATTTTATGGAATTCCCACAGCCATTATAGGGGCTCGCATGTGGCGACCCTTACAGTGCAAAATAAAAAATGAAAGAAGCATTCTGAGAAACTTCATGGCCATGGCGCCCTTCAGGATACGTCCGGAACCGCTCTCAGTGTTACTTCTTCCATTGCTGACGATGTAACATAACCTTATAAATGTTGTCAATTACGGCAGGAGAGAAATGGGCTATTTCAAGCAATTCTGATGAATCTATAGCATTTCTGGCGATTTCATACTATAATAGAAAAGAATAAGCATTTTTACTATTACAATGAGGTGAAAGTTACATGGCAGTACTTACTATTATTAAAGCCGGGGATCCCGTCTTGAAAGCGACGGCGAAACCCGTTACGAAAGTGAATAAACATATAAAGAAATTGCTCGACGACATGGCAGAAACGATGTATGCTGCTGAAGGCGTAGGCTTAGCTGCGCCGCAGGTCAATGAATCGCTGCAGCTCATCGTCCTCGACGACGGCAACGGTCTCATCGAGCTCATCAATCCGGAAATCCTGGAAAAATCGGACGAAACCAATGTCGATACCGAAGGCTGCCTGAGCATCCCCGGGTATTACGGCAAAGTGGAACGGGCTTCCAAAATCAAGGTCCGTTCGCTGACACGTCACGGCAAGACCGTCATCTATGAACCGGAAGGCTTCCTGGCCCGTATTTTCCAGCATGAAATCGACCATCTCTATGGCCATCTGTTCATCGAAAAGGCGACGGATTTACAGAAAGTAGGGGACTAATGGATAAGTTACGTATCGTATTCATGGGGACGCCGGACTTTTCCGTCCCGTCCCTGGAAAAATTGGCCCAGGCCGGCTATGATATCGCCGCCGTCTACAGCCAGCCCGATAAACAGCGGGGACGCGGCAAGAAGGTGACTTTCTCGCCGGTCAAGGAAAAGGCCCTGGAACTGGGCATCCCCGTCTTCCAGCCTGATTCCATGCGTAGTGACGACGTCATCGAACAGCTCCGCAGCCTGGCGCCGGACGTCATCATCGTCATCGCTTACGGTAAGATTTTGCCGAAAGCTGTCCTGGACATCCCGAAATACGGCTGCCTCAACGTCCACGGTTCGCTGCTGCCGAAGTATCGCGGCGCCGCCCCCATCCAGTACGCCATCAAAGACGGCGAAGCCGAAAGCGGCGTGACTATCATGCTTCTCGACGAAGGCATGGATACGGGGAAGATGCTGAAAAAAGCGGCTATTCCCCTGGATGCTAAGGAAACGACGGGGACCCTCTTCGATAAATTGTCCATCCTCGGGGCCCAGACCCTGCTCGACGTCCTGACCGACCTGGATGGCTATGAAAGCCGCGCCGTCGCCCAGGATGAAAGCCAGGCGACGTATACGGCCAAGATTACCAAGGAAGAAGCCCGCATCGACTGGTCCCAGGATGCGGCCGTATTGGAACGGCTCATCCGGACGCTGGATCCCCATCCCGGTGCCTATACCATCTGCCACGATGGCAAGCGCCTGAAGATATGGGCAGCCGACGTCGTCGAAGGGACACAGGCTGCGCCGGGGACCGTGTTATCGGTGACTAAGAAACAATTCACCGTCCAGACCGGGAAAGGGGCTTTGCGCATCTGTGAAGTCCAGCCCGAAAGCCGCAAACGCATGGCTGCTGCCCAATATCTGCAAAGCGCAGCCTTGACGGCTGGTGAATTATTATAAATGACTCAGTGCAGAGAAGCGGGACAACTGCCGCAACGAAGACGGTTGCCCTGCTTTTGTGCTGTTCGCTACTGCTTTAAAAGAACAGGGAGGAATCCATGAACGTTCGTGAAATTGCCTTTCAGAGCCTGCTGACTATCTGCCGCGATGAAGGCTATAGCAATATCGTCGTCTCCAAGGCGATACAGACCCATCAATTTGCCGACAGGGACCGGCGCTTCTATACGGAGCTGGTTTACGGCACCTTGCGCTGCCTGAATTATCTGGATTGGATCATATCACAGATCAGTACGCGCAAACTGCAAAAACTCGACCCTGTCTGTCTGGCCATCATCCGCCTGGGCTTATATCAGATTTTCGGCATGACCAAAGTCCCCGAATCAGCGGCCTGCAATGAAGCCGTCAAGATGGCGACGAAATTCGGCAACCGGGGCATGGCCAAGTTCGTCAATGCCATGCTGCGCAACAGTATCCGCCGCCGCAGCCAGTTCGTCATCCCCGATAAGAGCGAAAACATCGTAGCCCACCTGGCCCTGACCTATCATCAGCAGGAATGGCTCGTCCGCCGCTGGATCGAAGCCTATGGCCCGGACGATACGGAACGTATCTGCCAATATTTCGATACGATCCCGCCGCTGTGCCTGCGCGTCAATACGGCCCAGACCAGCCGCGAAGAGCTGCTGGCCGATTTGGAAAAACAAGGTCTGCCGGCCCGCCCGGCTGCCATTTCACCAGACGGCATCTACCTCGACGGCAATCCCGGCATCCATGAACTGACATGCCTGCGTGATGGCCGGGCCATCATCCAGGACGAACCGTCCCAGCTGGTAGCCCATATCGTCGATCCCCAGCCGCACGAAGTCATCTTCGACGTCTGCGCCGCTCCCGGCGGCAAGACGACGCACCTGGCCACACTGGGCGGCCCGTCCTGTGTCGTCTACGGCGGCGATATCCATGAGCATAAACTGCGGCTCATCGAATATAATGCCCAGAAACTGGGCCTCAAGAATGTGCGGACCCTGCTCCAGAACGGCTGCACCATCGGCCAGAAATACGCCGGCAAAGCCGACCGGGTCCTGGTCGATGCCCCTTGTTCGGGCCTCGGCGTCCTGCGCCATAAGATTGACCTGCGCTGGCGCAAGAATCCCAGCGACCTGCGCACCCTGCCGGCCCTGCAGCGGCGCATCCTGGACAGTGCATCCCAATGCGTCCGTCCTGGCGGCATCCTGGTCTACAGTACCTGCACCATGAATGATGATGAAAACAGCCGCATCGTGGCTGCCTTTTTGAAGAATCATCCGGAATTCCACGTAGAAAACGCGACGCAGTGGCTTCCCGTTCCCGGCCATGAAGGGCCTTTCATCCAGCTCCTGCCCCAGCGCGACGGCCTGGATGGTTTCTTCATTGCCCGCATGAAAAAGGAGGGCTGACATGAGTAATGTATTTGATATGACCAAAAAGGAACTCCAGGCGTTCCTCGTCGCCCAGGGGATGAAAAAGTTCCGGGCCGACCAGATTTTTCATTATATTTATAAGCAAAATATCTTTTCCTGGAATGATATGGTCCTGCTGCCCAAGAAAGACCGGGAACAGCTGAAGGAAGTGCTGCCGATCTATTTCCCGGAAGTCGTGTCCCGCCTGGACGCCCCGGACGGACAGACAGTGAAGCTCTTATTGCAGCTGGCTGATGGTGAGACCGTAGAAACGGTCCTCATGAAGCACGACTATGGCAATTCCATCTGCGTATCGTCCCAGGTCGGCTGTGCCGTCAACTGCGCCTTCTGTGCGTCCGCCAAGAACGGTTTCGTCCGCAACCTGTCGGCTGGCGAAATGGTCGCCCAGCTCCTGGCTTTCCGCAAATACGTCACGCCGGACCTCCATTCTATCGTCATCATGGGGACAGGGGAACCGCTCCTCAACTACGATAACGTCATCCGCTTCATGAAGCTCATCCACGAAAAGGATACGCTCTATCTGGGCTATCGCAACATGGCCTTGTCGACGTCGGGCATCGTCCCCAAGATGTACGACCTGGCCAAAGAGGGCATGCCCATCACCCTGGCCGTATCCCTCCACGCGCCGAACGATGCCTTGCGGCGCCGCATCATGCTGATTGCCGAGAAATATCCCCTCGACGAAGTCCTGAAGGCGGCCCGCCACTATTTCGATGTCACTGGCCGGAAGGTCACCTTTGAATACATCCTCATCAAAGGCCTGACTTGTACTAACGCCTGTGCCAAGGAACTGGCCCGTCTCCTGGGTGGTCAGAACATCCTGGTCAATGCCATTCCCATCAACGACAACTACGACGTCGGCCTCTACCGGCCCGATGAAAAGACGATGAATGAATTCGTCACGTATTTGCAGCGCCACGGCGTTTCCGTCACTCTGCGGCGGGAAATGGGCAGCAAGATACAGGCCGCCTGCGGCCAGCTGCGCATAAAACGCGAAAAAATTTGACAGGTGACGGCGAATATGATATGAATTAATGTGTACCTATAACGAAACACCGTGAGAGGACGTGAGAATTTGGGCACATACGGTGAATCCAAAATCGGCCTGGTTCGGAAAGTGAATGAAGATTCCTTTTATATCAGCCACGAGAAAAACGTACTGGCCGTAGCCGACGGTATGGGCGGCTATGTAGGCGGTGAAATCGCCAGCAAGACGGCCGTAGAAGCGATAGCTTATTATTTCAAGAACTTTAGTTATGCAGCACCGGTACAGCTGGAGAAAGCCATTCAATATGCGAATTCCAGCATCCTCAGCAAGACCTTGATCGACCCTTCGCTCAAGGGCATGGGGACGACCGTGTCCATGGTGACCCTGGCTCGTCATATGGCCTTCTGGGGCCACGTCGGTGACAGCCGCATCTACTTATACCGCGACGGGGAATTCAAACAGATTTCCGTCGACCATACGATCGTCCAGGTCCTGCTCGAAAAGGGCAAGATAACCGAAGAAGAGGCGATGGATCATCCCCAGCGCCATGTGCTGACCAGAGCCGTCGGCGTCGATGAGAACTTGGTCGTCGACAGCGGAGCCTTTGAAGTACAGCCGAAAGATCGCATCCTGATTTGTTCCGACGGCCTGACATCGTTCATCCAGAAACAGGAACTCTACGATGCCATCGGCGATTACCACCGGACAGAACGGGAAATCATCAATGATCTCTTTGCCCGCGTCTATGAAAACGGGGCGAAAGATAATATCACGGCAATTTTAACAACCATATAATCGGGAACGACTATGAAAGTGGTGGAATAGCTAAAAATGATTGGTCATATCTTAGATAACAGATACAAGATATTGGAAAAAGTAGGCACAGGCGGCATGGCCAGCGTGTACAAAGCACAGGATATCCTCCTGGACCGGATCGTCGCCGTAAAAATACTTCATTCAAAATACGGCAACGACCACGATTTTGTCGTCCGCTTCCGCCAGGAAGCCCAGGCGGCTGCCAAATTGTCACACCCCAATATTGTCAATATATACGACGTCGGCTACGATGAAAATGTCCATTACATCGTCATGGAATTCGTGCGCGGCGAAACGTTAAAAGAATACATCGAAAAACACGGCCACCTGCCGATCAACACGTCGATACAGATTGCCTTCGATATCGGCGAAGCCCTGGAAAATGCTCATGCCAACGGCATCGTCCACTGCGACATCAAGCCTCATAATATCCTGGTCACCGAGACAGGACGCATCAAAGTCGCCGATTTCGGCATCGCCCGGGCTGTGAATTCCGTCGAAAACAGCGACCGTACCGTCCTCGGTTCAGTCCATTATTTTTCACCGGAACAGGCCAGTGGCGGCCATATCGACGAACGGACGGATATTTATTCCCTAGGCGTCGTCATGTATGAAATGATGACTGGCGTCGTCCCTTTCCAGGGCGATACGGCCATCAGCATCGCCTTGAAGCACGTCCAGGACGATATTCCCTTGCCGACGAAGTACAACCGCCGTATCCCGCGGCTCGTCGAACAGGTCATCCTCAAGGCCATGGCCAAGAACCCGGACGACCGCTTCCAGTCCATCGGCGAGATGATGTCGGAACTGCGCCTGTCTCAGGGTTTCATCAATACCAACGGCGCCCGGCCGATCATCAGCAAGGGCCCGTATAACTTCGGCACGCAGAAACTACAGCCTATCAAGGAAAAGGACCTGCCCGAAGAAGAACCGAAAGAAAAGAAGAAGAACCCCTTCACGCGGTTCATGGATTCTATCAGCAATCATTCGCAGAAAACTATCATCATCGGTATGCTCGGCGTCTTCCTCGTCGCCTTTGTCTGGGCCTTCTTTTCCTTTGGGAATTTTTGGAGTACCGAAGACATTACCGTACCGGATGTGACGGGTAAACAGGTCGAAATCGCCAAGAAGATACTGAAAGATAAGAAACTCGACGTCTCCGTCAAGGAAGTGGAAAGCGACGAAGTGCCAGTCGGCGAAGTCATTTCCCAGACACCGTCTGGCGGGGCCGTCGTCAAGGCCAACCGGACCATTTACCTGACTGTCAGTAAGGGGAATAAGGGGGAAGAAGTCCTCATACCGGACCTGCGGAGCCTGACCCTCGATGAGGCCGAAAAGAAACTGAAGGAAATCGGCCTGTCTGTGGGCAAGGTGCGCTACAAAGAGAGCGCCCAGTATGCCGACGGGACCATCATCGACCAGGACCCGGAATCGCCGAAGAAAGTCGAAAAGGGGACGAAAGTCGACCTCGTCGTCTGCCGTAAGAGCGAAGCCGAAAAAGAAGCAGAAGCGGCCAAGAATGAAGCACCTAATACGAGCGGCATGAGCCTCGATGCGGCCGTGAAGGCCCTGGAAAGCGCCGGCTATTCCGTCGGCAGCGTGTCCAACCTCGATTCGTCGAAGGACAGCTCTCAAGCCGTCGTCACGGGCCAGACGTCGGAAGACGGCAAGGTCGTCAACTTGTCCGTCGAATATCCATCGTCCCAGAGCAGCCAGAGCTCGCCGTCGAGCAGCTCCGGCGGATCCGATGGCAGTGCCAATAACCAGGAACCGGCCGGGACGCCTCATTACGGGACGGTCAATATCAGCGTACCGTCTGGCGCTTCCAGCCAGCATGTCCAGATCGTCGTATCCGACGACAATGGCTCGCGCGTCGTCTATGACCGCAGCCAGGCCGGCGGCGACAACATCTCCAAGAGCGTCAGCGGCACGGGCAAGACGAGAGTCAAAGTATACATCAACAATTCGTTAGTACAGGACCAGTATATCTAAGGGGAGGAACATGACAAAAGGACGCGTCATCAAGAACTATAACGGCTATTATTACGTCGATGTCGGCCGGGAAGGGCTCATCGAGTGCCGGCGCCGCGGCAAATTGCTGAAAGCGAAGATTCTCGTCGGCGACGAGCTGGAAATCACCGAGCTGGGCCAGGACAAGGGCGTCATCGAAGCCCTGCTGCCCCGGCGCAACCAGATACGCCGGCCGGCCGTGGCCAATATCGACCAGCTCCTGGTCATCATGGCGGCCAAGTCGCCGGACCCGAACCAGTTCCTCGTCGATAAGATGCTCATGACCTGTGAATACGGCGGCATCCATCCGACGCTGTGCTTCAATAAGTGCGACCTGGACCGGGAGACGGCCGAATCCTACAAGGCCTTTTATGAACGCTGCGGCTATGACGTCTATCTCGTGTCGGCCAAGACCGGCGAAGGCCTCGATACCCTGCGGGATCTGCTGCCTCACCGCATGACGGCCTTTGCCGGCCCGTCGGGCGTCGGTAAGTCGAGCCTGCTGTCCCAGATCCTGGGCCGGAAAGACTTGTCCGTCGGCGCCGTCAGCGAAAAGATCAAGCGCGGCCGCCATACGACACGCCATTCGGAAATCATGCGCCTCGACAGCGATACGTATGTCGTCGATACGCCGGGATTCAGCGCCCTCGACTTCGAGCACCTCAATCCGAAGGATGTCCTGCGCCTCTTCCCGGACATGCTGCCCTACAGCGGCGGCTGCAAGTTCTCGTCGTGTCTCCATTTGTCCGAACCGGAATGTACGGTCAAACAGGCCGTCGCTGACGGCCATATCCAGAAAGAACGGTATGACACATACTGTAAGATACTCACTTCCATTGCAGAAAGGAAACGATAGTCATGGTAACCATTTGCCCATCTATATTATCGGCGGACTTCTCCCGCCTGGCTGAAGACATTCAGGACGTCGAACGGAAGGGGGCAGATTGTATCCATCTCGACTTGATGGACGGCCATTTCGTGCCGAACCTGACCTTTGGTGTCCCCGTCGTCAAGGCTCTGCGCAGCTGCACCAAGCTGCCCTTCGATGCCCATCTCATGGTAGAACATCCGGAAACCTACATCGACGGCCTGGCTGCTGCCGGCGTCCACTACGTCACGGTCCATCAGGAAGCCTGCACCCATCTCGACCGGGTCCTGCAGCAGATCCACGAAGCCGGCATGAAAGGCGGCATCGCCCTCAACCCGGCGACCCCCGTATCGACTTTGTCCTGCCTGGCCGGGCAGCTGGACATGATCCTCATCATGAGTGTCAATCCCGGCTTCGGCGGCCAGAAGTTCATTCCCTATGCCGTCGATAAGATCCGCCAGGCCAAGGCGCTCCTGGAACAGGCCGGCAATACGACGGCTGTCATCGAAGTCGATGGCGGCGTCAATGCCAAGACCGTCCAGGCCGTCAAAGACGCCGGTGCGACCTTCCTCGTCGCCGGCAGTGCCGTCTTCGGAGCTGACGACCGGGCCGCTGCCATCGCGTCCTTGCGATAAGGACTTGTATTTCTTCTTTTCATGTGCTAAAATCATACATGTAGTTCAAATGAATAAGGATAGTCTTTGAGGCAAGGTGAGAAAGCGGCGCTTTCAATTCCTGACCGGCGGTGACAGTCCGCTAACCCGCAAGGGTTGAACCGATGCAATTTCGGTACCGACAGTACAGTCTGGATGGGAAAAGACGACAGATTGTGTTTTTGTTGCGCTCAAAAGGCTATGGGAATCTTACGTCCATAGCCTTTTTTTATCTTGCGAATCTGAATAGAAGGGAAGGAATACATTGGAACCGGCAGAGTATATGAAAAAAGCCCTGGAACTGGCAAAGACCGCCCTAGGCTATACGACACCCAATCCTGCCGTCGGCTGCGTCATCGTCAAAGATGGCGAAATCGTCGGCACGGGATACCATCATAAGGCCGGCACGCCTCATGCCGAAGTATGGGCATTGCGTGAAGCTGGCGAACGGGCGAAGGGGGCTACGGTCTATGTGACCCTCGAACCTTGCGCCCATTACGGGAGAACGCCGCCGTGTGCCCGGACCCTCGTCGAAAAGGGCGTCGGCAAAGTCGTCATGGCCATGCTCGACCCCAACCCCTTAGTGGCTGGCAAAGGCGCGGCCATCCTGCGCAAAGCCGGCATCGCCGTCGAAGTCGGCCTCATGTCGAAGGAAGCGGCTCAGCTCAACGAAGTCTTCATCAAGAACATGATGGTCCAGAAACCGTTCATCGCCATCAAACTGGCCCAGAGCCTCGATGGCCGCACAGCTTCGCGGACGGGGAAATCCCAGTGGATCACCAACGAATGGGCCCGCAGCTACGGTCACTATCTGCGCTCCATCTATGACGGCATCTTAGTCGGCATCAACACGGTCCTGACGGACAATCCCCTCTTGACCAGCCGCATCGAACGGCCCGGCCAGGATGCACCGCATCAGCCCGTGCGCATCGTACTGGATACGAAAGGGCGGACGCCTTTGAATTCGCTCGTCGTCACCGATAAGACGACGCAGACCATCATCGTTACGACGTCCCTGTGCCCGGTAGAGAAGATGAAAGCCCTGAAAGAGGCTGGCGTCCGCGTCATCCTGGCACCGCTCCAGGACGGCAAGACCATCTACCTGCCCGACGCCTTGCAGCTCCTGCACGACGAAGGGCTGACCAGCATCCTCGTCGAAGGCGGCAGTACCGTCCAGGGCAGCTTCTTCGATGCCCGCCTGGTCGATAAAATCTATGCCTTCATGGGGGACAAGGTCATCGGTGGGACCGGAGCCCTGCCGTCTGTCGGCGGCTGCGGCGTCGATGAACTCGATGAATGCCTGCCGCTGGTCTACGATTCGGCAGAACTCCATGACAATAATGTATTGATTACGGCATATAATGCCAACAGGGAGGGCGCCTATGTTCACTGGCATCATTGAGGAACTGGGGACGATTGTCCATATGGACCGCCGCCCCGATTCCATCCGCCTGACCATTCAGGCACACAAAGTATTAGAAGGCACGCAGCTCGGCGACAGCATTGCCGTCAACGGTGTCTGCCTGACCGTCACGGATATGACGGACTCGACCTTTTCGGCCGACGTCATGCATGAAACCATGCGCCGCTCGTCGTTCAGCACCATCAAGAGCGGTTCCCAGGTCAACCTCGAACGGGCCATGCAGGTCGGCGGCCGCCTGGGCGGTCATATCGTCAGCGGCCATATCGACGGCATCGGCCACGTCGCCCGCATTGCCACCGATGGCATTGCCCGGGTCATCACCATTTCCATCCCCAAGAACATGGAGCCGTTCATCGTCGAAAAAGGCTCTATCACCATCGACGGCATCAGCCTGACTGTCGTATCCGTCGGCAGCAGCCAATTTTCCGTTTCCATCATCCCTCATACCATGGCCAATACGACGCTCATGGATAAACATCCGGGCGCTATCGTCAATTTGGAAACGGATGTCATCGGGAAATATGTCCATAGCTTTACCGTCGGTCATCCGTCGTCGGCGTCTTCGGGCCTGACGATGGAAAAACTGCTGGAAAATGGATTTTAACATAATATTTCAGAATAGGAGTGTTTTACAATGGTACAAGTCAAAGAAGGTAAATTAATCGGTTCTGGTGCGAAATTCGGCATCGTCGTCGCACGTTTCAACGAATTCATCTGCAGCAAGCTCCTCGGCGGCGCTTACGACGCTCTCCATCGTCATGGCGTCGATGACGCAGACATTACGACGGCCTGGGTCCCGGGCGCCTTTGAAATCCCTCTGATTGCCCAGAAAATGGCAGAATCGGGTAAATACGACGCCGTCATCTGCCTCGGTGCCGTCATCCGCGGCGCTACCAGCCACTATGACCTCGTCTGCGGTGAATCGGCCAAAGGCATCGCCCAGGCATCCCTCAAGACGGGCATCCCCATCATGTTCGGCGTCATCACGACAGAAAACATCGAACAGGCCATCGAACGGGCTGGCACAAAAGCCGGCAACAAAGGCTTCGACGTCGCTACCAGCGCCATCGAAATGGTCAACCTCATCAAAGAATTATAAACACAAGCGAAATCATAAAGGGCTGTCTCTCCAGGCGGATGCTGGGAAAGGCAGCCCTTGCTATAAATCGATATTTCAATCAGATGACAGGGGTGATAAGTCATGGCTTTATGTGAAATTCATATGGAAAACTTTTCAGTTTTTTCGGATGGAAAAATTTCTTTGTCGCCGAATATAAATGTATTCATTGGAGCTAATGGAACAGGGAAGACGCAGCTGTTAAAAGCGGTATATGGTTGTTGCGAATTGACTGCAGACCATCGTGAAAATTTCCAGGCCTGTTTCCAGCTAAACGCTAAGACGAAGTCATTAGCAAGGAATAAAAAGCAGAACGTATGCCATTTTTCTCTTGCTAGTACAGATCAGGAGGCTAAAATCATGACCCATCATCTTTTGGAGTCTGATGATGCCGGTGTACAGACCGTGTCCTATGAGCACAGCCTTTTCACAAAAAAAATCAATGCCGTTTATTTGCCGGTAAAAGATATGCTGACCCATTCACGGGGATTATTAGCTATGGCGCACAAGTACAATGACTTTCCCTTTGACAAGACTTTACTGGATAGTATCGAATGTGCCGGGCGTTGGGGACTTAAACAGCCATCAGCGTTGGCAAAGAGTATATTGCCACTGTTAGACCCGTTGATTAATGGGACCATTGCGATTGACAACGACGAATTTTACATTGTCAAAAAAAATGGACAGAAAATCAATTTTGAATTGGAAGCGGAAGGCTTTAAGAAAATTGGGATTCTTTGGCAATTATTGATGAATGAAACCATTACGGAAAATACGATACTTCTATGGGATGAACCAGAAGCCAATTTAAACCCTGAATTTTTGCCGGTTATTGCCGATTGCCTTTTAGCCCTTTCCAGACAGCATGTACAAATCCTTATCAGTACGCATAGCTATATTTTGGCCAAATATATCGAAATTCGTGCCAAGGACACGGATAAGGTCCTTTTTCATTCGCTGTATAAAAAAGATGATGGATTAGTATACGATGAACAACAGAAAAAATTTAGTGCTCTCCAAAATAATACGATTGTAACCGCTTTTGAAGCGCTTATGGATGAAATCTACATGGGAAGAAAAGCAGGTGAATAAGGTGGAACAGATTTTTCAAGATGAAAATCATACCTGTGAATTTAACTTTACGAAGGCACAATGGGCGATAGACGGATTGCATAATATATATGGACAGGCAAAAGCCGGATTGTCTGATGTTGATTATCTGGTCGAAACAGAAAAAGAAATTTTGCTCATTGAATATAAAAATGCAGATATTGCAGAAGCGGCGCATCCAGAACGGTTCAATATCAAGTCGGATAAGAAAATCAATAATTTAGTAAAGAAATACTACGATAGCCTTCATTATCTCACATTGACTAAAAATGGAAAGAATAAACGCAAAATATACGTATGCATCTTAGAATATCCCGGCAGCGATGGCGTAAGTCAAAGATATGTTCGCAATCGATTAGCAGATAAACTGCCCTTTGCGTTGCAAAAACAAATTAATAGTGGAGAGAAACTCATTGATGAAGTGCATGTGTGGACTATACAGGATTGGAATCAACAATACGGCGAGTTCCCGGCAAGCAAGATAAAAATACGATGAATATATCTTGTAAGTTGTATTCAGATTTGTGCTTTTCAGCGGATGCTGGGAGAAGGTGAGCAGTTCTACGCTGTACATTTTTTTTTACTCATGATATAATTATTTATATTATGTTTATGTGTGATATGTCTGAGGAGAGTATCTTGGCAAAAATTACGACGCTGATTTTAGCGAAAAATGAAGAACGAAATATTGTTGATTGTATTAAAACTGTACAATTTACAGATGAAATATTGGTTATTGATGACTTTAGCACAGATCGCACCAAATCATTAGCGGAAAGCATGGGAGCACGAGTTATCCAGCACGCCATGAATGGAGATTGGGGAGGACAACAAACTTTCGCCATACAAAATGCTCAGTGTGAGTGGGTTTTGTTCCTCGATGCCGATGAACGTATTTCTGAATCGTTAGCTAAAGAGATTCGCGAAGTAGTAGAGAAGAATGAACAGAAAGCTTATTGGATACGTCGGGAAAATCAATTCCGGCATTATCGGGCAACACATGGTACTCTGCGTCCTGATTATGTAGACCGACTCTTTCCGGCAAAGGACTCCTATGTTGAAGGCTATGTTCATCCTAAAATTGTTACGCCATATCCCAATGAGAAATTGAAAAATATCATGTATCATTATACCTATGATACATGGGATCAACAATTAAATAAACTCAATAATTATACTCGTTTGGCCGCACTAAAATATAAAGCTAATGGGAAAAAATGTAATTTTTTATTGGATATCATGTTGCGTCCCTTATGGGCATTTTTTAAAGTATATATTATTAACAAGGGCTTTTTAGACGGGAAAATGGGTTGGATATTGGCCACGAATCATTATTTTTATACAATGAATAAGTATATAAAACTTTATTTTCTATACCGAGATTCTGATGGTCGTTTATAAGAGGTGATTTACGTGCGTATTGCTATATTGGAATCCATTGTTATGCCAGCAGGCCATGAGGTTGAATTCGATCGTATTTTGGTTGAAGAATTAAAAAAACAGGGCCACGAACCTGTTTTTTTTGTGCCCGAACGATTTCCCTTTAAGCTGGATTATCATTGCGATGTCAATTACCTGGAAGGGGGAGAGGCCATTTCTTACGCCGGTGTCAGTCGTTTAAAGCGGTTATGGCTTTCACTTCAGCGAGAACGTCGTCGCATTGCCTGGCTCAACAGTGCTTGTCAGAAAGGCGTTGACGGTAAATGTGATGCTGTCATTGTACCGACGAATAGCTGGCGTGTTATGCGTTCAATCCGTCACAGTATTTTAAAGGATAGTAAAGTTCCTTTTCTATTCATGTTTCACGGCATTATGCCTAAAGACCGTCAGCGTTTCTGTGATGGCGTCAAAAGTTTAAAGGAATATCCTAATGTGCATTTAGGGGCTTTGGGGCTGCAAACTGAATTTCCAGAATTAGCTGATTGTCCTAATTTTCATACTATTATGGCGCCGGTTTATGTTCCTTTTGACTTGCCAGTGACGCCAGAATTCCATGTACACGACCCTTTGCGCCTTGGTTTCTTTGGTCAATATCGCCGGGAAAAAAATTTGGACTTTTTCTTGCAAGCCTTTGTGAAAGCAAAGTTTACGACTCCTGTGACCTTAACTGTACAGGGAGCTACGGCAACACAAGTAGATAGTGATGATTTTGAACGGCTGAGTAATGAATATGCTGATTATAAAAATATCCATTTTTTGCATAAGAACCTTTTAGGCATAGAATGGCAGCAGGAAATCATGAACATTGACGTCATGCTTTTGCCTTATGGTGCGGAACGCTATCGTTATCAGCCCAGTGCTATGCTGTTTACGGCTATTGGTTACTATAAACCAGTACTGCAATCGCCGGAAATGAATCCTGAAATCTTACAAGAATTTGATGTTGGTGAAGCTGTCAAATTGGATTCTGTAGATGTATTTTCTAAGCAATTAGAAAAATTCGTCAACGAATTTCCAGAAAAACAAGAAAGTTACCGGCAAGGCTTGATTAAGGCAAATGAAAAATATGGGCAAGATAAGTTAATTCAGTGTATTGTTCATATTTTGTCTAACTAACTTAGTGGAGTGTGGCTATATGAGAATATTAGTGGTGAATTTAACCAAAATGGTTGATGATAGTGGTGGATTAGCCAAAGTAACCTGTACTTTTTCTAATGAAATGAAAAGAAGAGGTCATACTGTCAGTTTAGTTTATAGTGATGAAAAAATTGGGGATTTTTATTATCCATTAGATGATGGAATTCCTTTTTATGATATTCGTCATTTTCAAGGGCAGTCTATTCCGTATCCTTGGTATCTAAAAATTAAACGGGAATTGATTCGTCCTTTTAATAAACGAAAAGCGCGTACTGTGAATACCGATTTTGCGCAAAAATATTTATTAGAAAATTTGCAAAAAGTTCTTGATATAACGATACCAGAGATTATTGTTGCCTTTCAATCGGCATCAAGCAAGATGTTACTTTGCGATTTACATACTTCGATACCTGTTATTACAATGAGTCATGGGGACCCTGAAGATTATTTTCATACTTATCCGGAAGCTGAATTACCTGCTTTAGCAAAAAGTGCAGTTTGTCAAGTATTGTTGCCTTCTTTTGCGCAACATATAAAGAATCATATGCCTGATGTAAAGACCGTAGTTATTGGCAATGCTATTCCCCAATATCAGGAACAAGCAGACTTGCAAGCTTTAAAAGACCGTTATAAGATTTTGTTTGTCGGTCGTTTATCTAAAGGACATAAACGGCCTCATTTGCTTATTGAAGCTTTTGCTGGTTTAGCAGAGAATTATCCAGATTGGGATGTTGAATTATGGGGAGCCGAAGACGGAAAAGCCTATTATAAAGAATTACAGTTATTAATTAGAAAATATCATTTGGAAAAACGAATTTTTCTTCGAGGTACGACGAATCAAATCCCTCATATATTAGAGAAAGGGGATATATTTGCCTTTCCTAGTGCCTATGAGGGTTTCAGTTTAGCTTTAGGTGAAGCGATGAGCATGGGACTTCCTAGTGTAGCTTATACCAGTTGTGAATCTGTTTGCGGCATGGTGGAAAATGGGAAGACGGGGATACTTTGTGATGATGGTGTTGAACCTTTCCAACAGGGATTGAAAAAATTAATGGATAATCGTAACTTAAGGACTACTATGGGGAATAATGCTAGAAATGCTATGAAACAATTTGCTCCTCAAGTCATTTGGGATACGTGGGAAAATCTGCTGAATCAGATTGTGAAATAATAACTAAGTATAAGGAATGAGTTAGAATGAAAAACGAGACTAAGGTTGCTTTTTATAATGCATCCCCTAAATATGAAATATTAATGGCCGTGCTTATTGGTCTTGGAATTTGTTTGACTCGTCTAGCTACAGCAGTTTCTCAAATAGCCCTTGCAATGGCTACTATGTTAGCCGTTTATTTATGGTGGAAAAATGGGAAAAGGCTAAACTTAAATGAAGCAGCTAGGCAATATATAAAAGTAGTTTGTATATGGTTTATCGCTTCCTTTATTTCAATTATTGATGTTGACAATAAAACAGTTGTTTTTAATTATTTTTTAGCCGATTGGATTTGGCGTTTTATGGTCTTTTTCTTAGTGGTTGCTTTTATTCATCTTCGAGAATATTTATTAAAAATTTTAGCGGCTTTTTTCTGTGTTTTTTCTATCGACTGTTTGACTGCTTGTTATCAGTTTTTTATTCTTCATTGGCAACGGGGAAGAGGTTTTCATGGGGATTATTTGGATTTAACGGCTATTATTTGCATGGTTTTGGCTATGTCAGCTATTATTCTTTTGGATTCTCATTTTGAAAAAAAAATTAAAAGATTTGCACTTTTAGGGTTAGTTTCCTCCCTTGTAGGTCTTTTTGGCTGTTTTGGCAGAGGTGCATTTTTAGTAAGTGCCTTGGTTGCACCATTTTATTTATATTATTATTTACGGAATAGCAAAAAAATGGCAGCCATCATTTTAATTATTCTTTGTCTGCTAGGCGGAACTGTCTTAAGCAGTCCTAAATATGTTGAACGGTTATCGACTACACTGAATACGACGACGAATCGTTCTAATGTAGATCGCATTTGGACTTGGAAAGCAAGCTGGGATATGTTTAAAGACCATCCTGTTAATGGAGTGGGGCTGAATAATTGGGGTTGGTACTACCGAAATGCCGGATATAAATATGATGAAGAAAAACAGAATTTACCGCATGCTCATAGCAATTACATGCAGCTATTAGCAGAAACAGGAATTATTGGCTTTTTGGGCTTATTATATTTTTATGGGTATTCATTATTTATTCCTTTTAAAAGGTGGATGAAAGAACATAATTCTTGTGATTTGATGTTTTTTACTACTTTTTTAGCCTGCATGGTACTTTTTGGGGCATTTCAGCCGACTTATAGACTTTCATCTGTTATTCGAACCATGTGGTTCATTTTAGCATTGATGATTCAGCTACGGCAGACATTACCTATTACAGAAGAGTAGAAAGGAGTATTTTGTGAAAAAATTTTTGTTTGAATCCCACAAGGTTTTATGCTTAGGACTTTTTAATGGATTCAATAGCTTGCAAATATATCCTAATATATATACTTATCCGACTATTTATAAGCAACTACACGGAGTTGAAAAATATATATATCGATTGAAAGAGCATGGAATTTTTCATAAGAAAATGGATCAATGGTATGGAGCGTGGAAAGAAAAAATTAAAGATGTTGATACGGTAATGCTTTCTGATGGTATACGAGGAAGAGACCTCATCCAGTTTATCCATAAAGAAAATCCGTCAGCCAGGATTATTGTTTATTATTTGAATTCGAACTTTAGTCACGGTAGAAATGAACCATCGAAATACAAAGATTTGCCTTGTGAACTTGTCACATTTGATAAAAAGAATGCAGAAGATTATCAAATTAGGTTTAAACATTATTATTATCCATATATGGAAAAAAGAGTGTTTACTGTTGACAATATTGATAACGATGCATATAAACAAGATATTTTTTTTATTGGTGAAGATAAGGGACGGCTGGATGAACTATTGAGATGGAAAATAATGTTTGAAAAAATGGGGGGGGTGTACTTGTAAATTTTTAATTTTAAAAACAAAGCATAAATTTTACTTTAATCATAGACATGAATTGATTAGTGAACCCATTCCTTATGATGAAGTTGTGAAAGAAATTAAGCAGAGTCGGGCTATATTAGATTTTACACAATCTAGGCAGCATGGATTGACATATCGGCCAATGGAAGCTATGTGTTTTCAAAAAAAATTAATTACCAATTTCGAGGAAATTACGGATTATAATTTTTATAATCCCCAAAATATATTTAGATTGTCTCATGATAACATAAAAGACTTAAAAACTTTTTTAAAACAGCCATACGAGCCTGTTGATGATTCCATACGTGAAGAATATGTTGCTGCTAATTGGTTGGATAGCTTTTTTCAATAAATATAAAATGAGGAGCTAAGCTGATGTTTGAATTATTCTTTTTTGGATTACAACAAGATATAAAATTATTTTTATTTTTCCCCCTCTTGAGTGCTATTTTTCGTATAGCTTTTATTAAGATTTACCAACCTTATCCTTCTTTTAAAGGGAAGGGCAAGGCTTTGTTTGAGTGTTTTCGTTACGGTTTTTGGTGGGGCATGGATTTCAATGCCTATGTTTTTCTGGCATCCATGATTTTGGTATCCATTCCATCGGCGTTCTTTGATTTCTTTCAAACTCATGGATTGGCTCTACGATTAGGTATCGGAGCTGTTTACGCAGCTATCCTTTATGCAGCTTTTATGGGGAAAATGATTTTTTATCGTCATTTTCATGATACCTTTAACTATTTAATTCATATGGGAAAACACGCGGAGAAGCATAATCTTATCGATGTCTTTTTTCACCAGGATCACGGATTATGGATTTTATTAGGATATATCCCTTATATCCCGGCCGTATTATTAGGGTGCTGGATATTACAGCAACTTCCTTCAGTCGGATTACCTCAGTTTGATTCAATCGTAGTGCAGTATATTTTCAATACGGGGATTTTCCTTTTAGCCATATTGGGATTTTATTGGGTACGGTTTGGCGGAACTTTGAATCATCGCAATAAGCCGGAATGGGATACGATTCCTTCTATTGTCAAAGAAGATGCGTTTTTAGCGAGAGCTTGTGTCGATGACTTAGTGGCTTTGAAATGGGTACACCGCAAGCCATTAGCTGAAGAAATGCAACAAAGTGATGAAACCTTGTCTAAACATATCACGAAAATTATGCCGCCGGAACATACTGAAGATTGGCAGTCTTTAAAAAGCCCGTTATTGGCTTATCAGCGAGTGGCGCAAGGCCCTAAAATCCCTAAACCTCGACACGTATTCTTTATTGTCGGCGAAAGTGTTCCACAATGGGCTTTGGACCCACTGTATGCTGGACTGCATGTATTAGATGCGACAAAAAGGTTCATTGCTGACCCGCATACCATGTATTTCAATCATTTTTTGCCGGCTGGTAATGTTTCTCGTCCTTCTATCGTTTCTTTAATGACTGGTATTTATGATGCCCAATTAGAATTGAATGAAATGGAAGCCTTTTGGCATCGTACTGTACCGACATCCTTTGCAGGACAAATGAAAAAATTAGGCTATCAGACTATTTATTGGTATGGCGGGAATGCATCTAATGGCAACTTCAATCATTTTGGCAAAGCTCAAGGGTTTGATCGGGTTGAAAGCGCTACTGATTTTTGCGGCTCTAAGGCTCCGCGGACCTGGGTCGGCGTCTATGACCATGTCTTTTTGCAGGAAGCGACGAAACGGATAAAAGAAATTCAAAAACCGACATTCCATTTTGTCTATACGACGTCGAACCACGGTCCGTATAAGATTGAGCCAGATGTCTTAAAGTTTGATAAATCCTTTTTTGATGACTCTATTGATGCAGATATCCGTGATAATGAAGAGCGCTGTAAAGCCTTGGGTACGGCTCGGTATGCTGACCAGGCTGTCAACCATTTTATTGATGAAATCAAAGAAGCTTTTCCAGATAGCTTGATCCTTTATACGGGTGATCATTCCAGCTTATATGCGGAACTTGGAAACACATCCTTAGTTCCACGAGATTATATGTTCCGGGAATTGTATTGTACGCCACTTCTGATTCATCATCCGCAGCTTTCGATGGATTGGTTTGCTAAAACTAAAATAGGTACGCATCTGAACATCATCCCGACCGTTTTGGAATTAATCGCGCCTAAAGGCTTTACGTATTACTCGTTGTATCCGGCCTTAACGCAAACTCAGCCGGAATACCTGGTGACACCGAAACAGTGGATGACAGAAAACGAAATTGGGGAAGTCATATCTGGTATGGCTGAAAAGCAGGGTGAATCCACAAGGGAAGTACGTAAAAAATATAAACCTGTTGTAGATACGGGCTGTGTATTAGCGTCTGACTATGTTTCTTTAACGGCTTGGCTCATTTGTCATGCCGATTCGTGTTTAGAATAAAACGAGGCGATTTTTTGAGGTTTTTACGTAGTATCCAGCAGGATACAAAATTATTTATCTACATCTATATTTTGCTCATGCTCTTCCGCTGTGCTTTTTTGGTCATTTATTCGGGACAGTTAGGGAATGCCGGAGCAGGTGATATTGCGGAAGCATTATGGCTGGGAGCCCGCATCAGTTTGAAGACGACGGCGTTTCTCGTGGCCTTTCCTTTTGTGTTCGCTACGATTCCTTACAGTTTCTGGTCCCACTGGCCGGCTCGGAGAATCCGTAACGGCTTAGGAAGTGCAGCGATTGCCATTATGACCGTGCTTTTTATGGCCCGGATTCCTTACTATGAAGTCTTCCATCATGCCTTTGACATCATGTTATTTAACGGTATGACGGATGATAAAGCAGCTATTTGGGACACTGTCGTCCATCAGTATCAGTTCTGGCCCCGCTTGGCAGGCGCTGTCGTGCTGATTGGGATTTTCATCGCTTTATGGCTGCGTTTAACCAAGACGCCGGTCTGGACCCCGAAGCGGCACGTCCGCCGATATGTTGTCTTGGTGGCTGTCCTGGTTCCTATCTTTGGGATATTCTGCCGTTTTGGCGGGGCTTTCGATTCGGACAACGGCGTTCCCTGGGAAAGTGCAGCCCGGACGCGGTACACCTTGCTGAATGAGGCTATCTTAGATGATGGCCAGGCCCTTTATCGGGCATATGTTACGCATAAGCGGGCCACGGAACGGGCCTTGCGTTCAGTATCGCCGGAAGAGCTGCGCCAGGCGATTCAAGTCCTGGGTGGCAATTCGCAGGCGGCCACGCTGGATGAAGCCTTTACTCGTAAAACGGTTGGGAAACCCTTGGCGCAACGGCCGCATCATGTCGTCGTCATCCTTGGGGAAAATTATGCACTCTGGCCTTTACTGCCGGAATACCGCGATTTGGGATTGGCACGTAATGGCGAATGGCTGGAAGCGAAAGGAGCGCATACCTATCATTTCTTGGCGAATGGCAATGGGACTATGACCTCCCTCAATGGGTTCTTGACCGGCTTACCGGATGTCGGGCTTTATGTCAATTATATGATGGGCCGTCATGGCGATATCGATGGCTTAGGTATCGGCGCTGTCATGAAAAAGATGGGGTACAAGACCGTGTTCTGGTATGGCGGACTGCGGAGTTGGCAGGATATCGAGCATTTCACTTTGCGTGAAGGTTTTGATGAGTTTCATTGTGCCGATGAATTACCAGACCAAGGAGAAAGTTCGTCCTGGGGCGCACCGGATGGAATACTTTTTGAGGCTATCCGGGAGCAGATGCAGAAAGATGCGGGTGATACGTTCTATTTCATCTTGACGACGAGTAATCATCCACCCTTCGCTTACGATGTCGATGCTCATGGTTTCCCGCGAGACGAAGTGACAGCTAAACTGCCACCGTCGATTCCCAACGATAAAAAGACGATAGACCAGTTAGGCCATATTTGGTATGCTGACGACGTTATGGGAAAATTCATCAAGGCCGTCGAAGGGGATGACCCGTCGGCACTCTTTGTCGTGACGGGTGACCATGCTGAACGGTTCAATTTTGCGACAGACGTATCCTTATGGGCTTTAAGTGGTATTCCCTGCTATATTTATGGCGATGGCGTGACGCCGGATTTATTCACAGACCAGACGGCAGGCAGCCATTTGCAGATTGTACCGACCTTGGCAGAATTGATTTTGCCGGCTGGAAGCCCTTATGAGTCCTTATTGCCGCCATTGACACAGTCTGACAAGGCTTTTAACCACAGGCTATATATTGAAAATGGCCATATTGGCGAAGAGCGGAATTTGCAGGATGTGAAATTGAAAGATACCATAGAAGCGGCCCGTACCGTCGCTATTTGGCGTATTACCAAGGGCAATGTATTGCCTTGATTACAGATACGAGGTGAAACAGATGTACTACAAAATGATATATGAATCGCCGTTGGGTCCGATGATTTTGGCGGCTAGTGATACGGCGCTGGTCGGGGCTTGGTTTGAAGGGCAGAAGTATTGTTATGGTGCCTTGCAGGGGGAAGTCCTACGTGAAGAGGATACGCCTATCCTGCGCAAGGCGGCGCACTGGCTGGATGATTATTTTGCCGGGCGGATGCCGGCTATCATGACGCTGCCCCTGGCGCCGCAGGGCAGTGCGTTCCGCCGCCTCGTCTGGTATCTGCTCTGCCAGATTCCCTATGGTCAGACGACGACTTATGGTGACCTTGCCAACCAGGTTGAAGAGCGGACGGAAAAGAAGATGTCGGCTCAGGCCATCGGCGGCGCCGTAGGGCATAACCCCATTTCCATCATCATTCCCTGTCATCGCGTCTTAGGTGCCAATGGCAGAGCCACAGGCTATGCAGGCGGCATCGATAAAAAAATCGCCCTCCTGTATCTGGAAGGGGTGGCTGTCAAAGCCTAGCCTAGGGTAAATATTTCGGACTCAGATGCGGCATTCCGCCGCGACAGACTCAGACTGACAACGACGCTTCGGGATACCCTCAGCGCGTAGCGGGCCGCCCGCCGCAACTATCTGTCCGGATAACTGTCTTGCACCTGACTGTTCAGAATGATTTGGGCGGCCCCTACGGATGCGGCGTTCCACCGCGGTAAACTTATGATTGTATTACGACCATGTGCCGTCCGTTATAAATTCCAGCTGTGCACAGGATTCACGCGGCCTTTTTGGCCCGTCAGGTGCCGACCAGCGGAAGGCG